>OIYG01000034.1_pt1 | contig 141671 bp, 132 predicted proteins | sample 1587861 | NCBI WGS metagenome assembly OIYG01 (sample SAMN03283272) | human gut metagenome | biome: human-associated habitat; material: feces | host: Homo sapiens | place: Peru | collected 2012 | reverse complement strand
AGAAAATGAGTTGAGAGGAACTCGAAACGTAATTTTCTGTTCCTACTCGGTGATTTAGAATCGCTTTAATAATCAGAATAAATTAATAAGTTAACTCCCTAAAACACTGTTGTATTAATAAATCTTAACAATAAGGCAATTCCTGCGGGCAAAATTTGTTTATAAATACATAGGGGATATTATAAACATCTGAATATTAAAGAAAGGGGAAAAAAGAAAGATGGGAATTGTATCAGCAATTGGCAAATTAGCCGTTAAGGCCGCCCAAAAAGTTGGCGGAAAAACACTTGCAAAAGGTGTTAAAAATGCAGGACGGGTCGCAAAAGCCGCTCCTGATTTTATCTTTGGAACAGGAAGTGAAACAGCTCGTGCTGCGATGAAATCCACCAAAGGTTCTATTTTTTCAAAAATTAAAGCAGGCACAAAGGCTGTTGTTAAAGAATCCGAAGCCGCAGCAAAAAATGGCGGATTCTTTAAACGTTTGGGAAAAAATATTATAAATCTTCCAAAAGATTTGAATGCTGCAAGAAAAGCTGGCGTTTCAGCCGCAAAAACAGCAGGCAAAAGCGGATTTATGGGCGGTTTGAAAGGTCTTGGCAAAGGATTTGTTTCAAAAATGCCATTGATTAACTCTTTGTTGATGATAGGTTTGGAATTACCGAATGTCGTTTCAGCAACTAAAGAGGAAGGCATCGGGGCTGGCTTGAAAGAGGCAGGTAAAGCAACTTTACGTTTAGCAGGTGGTGCTATCGGTTCCGTATTTGGCGGAATGTTGGGCTTCATCGGTGGTGAATGGGCTGTCAGCAAGTTAACCGGTGACACTTATTCTGAGAAAAAAGAATTTCTTGAAGCAAATAATGTAACTGAAGAAGCTATTAATGCTATGAAGGCTCAAGGATACACATTTGACCAAATTTATGACTTGGCAAAGGCTGAGGTAGAGGCTGCAGAAGCAGAACAAAAATTAGTTCAAACTCAACAGGAAATCTCAGGTGAACAACCAACTGCAGGACAACAAGAAGTTGTACAAGGTCAGGAAGTTGAACAAGGTCAACAAAACGGAACAGTTGCTCAACCTGTTCAAGGTGAAGGCACTGAACAACCTGTAGCAGGAACTGTACAACAGCCTGTAGCCGTTGACGGACAAGATGTTGCTCAAGGCGGTTACTCTCAAGAAGGTATATCAATTTTGAGAGAATTGGGCTTGACTGACGAAGATATTGCGACCTTGCAACAAGCAGGACTTCCGATTGAAGAAGCTATCAAAATGGTTGTAAATATCAAATCTCAAAATCCGGCCGCAACAGTTGGCGGTGCAACTGCAACTGATACAACAGGAGTAACTCAACAGCCTGTAGTACAACAACCGATAACAACCACTCCGGCATTTGAGCCGTTCCAGTTACCTTATGACAGTACATTTGTTTCAAATCCGTACTCAAATGATATGTATTACAAAAGTTTGTTCGGAAATGTTCCGTCAGTCGGGTATGCAAAACAAAACGATTATTCAATAAATCCTAACAAAAATAACAAATTTTTAGGATATACTGCATAACATAAAATAAATACTTTTTAAAATCCAAAAAGGAGTCGAAATTTTCGGCTCCTTTAATTTTTGTAAGTATTACACCCCACAAACGTGATAGTCACGTTCTGAAATTGATGTGCTGCATTCCAAAAATTGGGAAAGCATTTTTTCAATCAATTTTTCTACAGTGCTAACTTCTTCTTTTAATGCTTTGTAATTTTCTTCTCTTGCTTCTTTTAGTGCGTTTTCAAAAATCTCATCTTGATACATAAATTGTACTCCTTCATATCTTAACAATATTCTTATCGGTCACTTTGCATAAAAACTTTAATAATGATAAACATTTTGTTACAAAATTTCATTTTTAGTAGAGGTTTAATTAATTTTACAGTAAAATGGTAGCATATTTTGAAAATAAGGAAGTTTAAATGTTGAAAGATTACGATTTAACCAGTTACAATTATTATTCAAATCGCAGAGATATGGAGATTATCTCAAATATTGTAGATAGTTTGAAAAAAATCTTGGAAGAAGACAGCAAGCAGGAACAGCCGTTATTCTTGAAGATTTCTGACAATTTGATTATGAATATTGCCAGAAAAGTTGTTCAAGAAAAGAAAAAAACTTTTCTAATCGGGATTACGGGCGAAAGTGCATCAGGAAAAACTGTTTTTGTTGATAATACAATAAAAGCGTGTGTGAAAGATAAAACTGAAGGAATTTACACCGTTATCAGATGTGATGATTATTACAAAGACACTTCCAAAGAATTGAAAGAAGCAGGAAGTTATGAGGAATTGTTCAAAACAGGTTTCAGTTTTGATACACCTGATGTTATTGATTTGGATTTGATGAAAAGTCATTTGGTAGCCTTGAAGGAAGGTTTGACAATTCGTTCTCCTCGCTACAATTTTGTAACTTGTGAATCAACTCCTGACGGTGATGAAAAAACGCCTGCAAGAGTAATTTTGACCGAAGGTCTTTATGTTTTGAATGAAGGTATCCGTGACATTATGGACGTGAAGGTTTTTGTTTTCACTCCGCTAGAAGTCATTAAGGAGAGATGGTATAAACGTGCTGCCGGTCGTGGCAAAACAGGTGTTGCGGCGGATATGCAGTTTGCAGATGTTAATAATACCGCTCAAAAATATATTCGTCCGACTTACCAAATTTCAGATGCCGTTATTAACGGAATGGTTAGCCAAGAATATATCCAAGAGATTACGGATAAAATCTTTAAAACTCTTAAAAGTATTGAATTTTAAAACAAAAATGTCGGTCTTATGACCGACATTTTTTTAGGAAGTAAAAATGTGAATTAAAATGCTTTGCGGCAGGTTGGGCATGGGTTTTCGTATTGGATAGGTGCTGCACAACCGCAAACTGTACCTTTTTGTATTTTTACTCCGTGTAGTTTTTCACATTTTGTAAGTTTGGGTTTCTTGCATTTACATTTGCATTTTACGACTTTTTCGCATTTGTTACATTGTCTGAAACCTGTGAACGGGTTTAGACTGTTAGGGCCTTCGTATGTCCAGGCAAAGCCTTGTGTCGGAATTGCAAGAATTGCCAATACTCCAAGTGTTGCAAATAATTGTTTCATTAACTATCTCCTTAAATTTTATTTGGATTAAATCTATCGACTACATTATTATTTTATAATTTTTAAATCTCTTTTCTATAACCGAACGGTCGGTTTGAATGCCCTTTTTTGTCTAGCCTGAAATGATAAATTTTCCAAATAATAAAAGACTTAGAACAAAAAATGTTCTAAGTCTTTTTCAATGTTTAGTAAATTCAAGAATTACTTAGAGATGCTAGCATCGTCTAACAAGATAACTTGGATTTCTTCACCTTGTTTAGCACTGTAGTTCAAACCAGGAGTTACCAAACCTGTGATTAAACCAACGCCTGCACCAACAGGAGTACCGATAGCGACACCTGTACCAACTTTGTGAGGTTTCGGAATGAATGAGAAACCAACACCTGCACCTGTACCAACTGCAGTACCACCAACAGTGTACAATGCAACTTTACCTGCTGTCATCCAAGGACCTTCTTTCAAAGCATAATCTTTGTAGAAAGGTTTAGCGTTCATATCAACTGTTTTACCGTCAGGAGTTACAACTTTAGTGATTTGAGTGTAAACTCTAGCGTTTTTGTTGAACCATTGAGGGTCTTTAATATCTAATACAGAACCGTAGAAAATCGAACCTGCAGGGAATAACAAAGTACCTTCTTCAGTAACGATATCTTCAGCGTTTGTGAAAGTTACTGAATCGCCTGCTGCGTGAAGTTTTGATTTGAATGCTTCGTTAAATTCAACTTCTAAAACGTTACCTTGTTTGATGATGTTTCTCAAGTTAGTAACTGTTACTTCGTTACATTCAGCTTTTTTAGTAACGTTCAAGTGTTCAGTTCCTAAAACTGTTTCGTTAACGTGTTTGTATTGAGATTTAACTAAGTCTAATCTTTGTCTCAATCTGTACAATAGAACAGCAGCTTCTGCTCTTGTAAGATTTTCGGTTGGTCTTAATTCCAGTTCATTCGGGTGGTTTACATAGATTCCGTAAGAAAGAGTTTTTGCGTAAACAGCTTTAGCCCATGCCGGAATTTTGTTAGCATCTGAATACTTAGATATAACTGAAGAATCAACTGAACCATCAATAGTGATGTGGCTGATTACTGATTGAGCTTCATCTCTCAACATTGCTTTGTGTGGTTGGAAAGAACCGTTAGGGTAGCCGTAAACCAAACCTAATTGTTGAGATCTTGCGATTGGAGCATAGATGTCAGAAGATTTAGTAACATCAGAGAATTTAACTTTTGAAGTTACTTCTAAGTTTTCGTTCCCTAAAACTTTCAACAATGCTTTAACAAATTCAACTCTTGACATAACACCTTCAGGATTGAAGTTACCATCAGTCAATGTCATAACTGAATCGTTTACAACGCTTGCGATTTCTGTTTGAGCCCAATAATTTTGGTTAATATCATTGATGCCTTGATAAGCAAATGCAGACGTAGTGCTTAATGCAATAAAGCCGCCTACTAACAAGCTTGCTAATAATTTTTTCATTTCTACTTCCTCATCTTTCTATTAAATAAGTAAACCAAATTTCATGTTTATTATATTATATATATGATTAAATGTAAAGTATTTACCCATAATTTTCCAACAGGAGGATAAAAAATATGAAAAAATTGATTCCAACCAAAATAGTTTCAACTTTAGGCCCTGCTTCAAATAACGAGGAAATGATTAGAAAATTATTCAAAGCCGGTGTTACTATGTTCAGAATTAACTCTTCACATGACAATATCGAAACTCACACAAGAACATTAGGTTATATCAGAAAAATTGAAAAAGAAGAAAATGCAATAATTCCTGTGCTTTTGGACTTGCAAGGTCCTAAAATCAGAATTGGACAACTTGATACACCAATCCGAATTGGTGCGGGAGAAGTTTTGAAATTCCGTTATCAGGAAAAATACGTTGATGGGATTATTCCTGTTGATTATAAAGGCATCGCAACGGATGTTAAGTCAGGTGAAAAAATATTAATAGATGACGGAAAACTTCAATTTGTCGTTGAAAAAACTGACGGTGATGTCGTTTATGCAAAAGTTTTAACTTCAGGCGAAATCAAATCAAGAAAGGGTTTGAATATTCCTGGCGGAACAGGTAGTATTGATATTTTAACAAAGACTGATTTGGAATACGTTGACTTTGCAATGAAAAACGATATCGACTATCTCGGTTTGTCTTTTGTAAGAAATAAAGAAGACCTTTTGAAATTGAGAAAAATATTGTGTGCTAACGGCTCAAGATTAAGGATTATTTCAAAAATCGAAAAACCGCAGGCAATCGAAAATATTGATGAAATTATTGAACATTCTGACGGTATTATGGTTGCAAGAGGCGATTTGGGTATTGAAATTCAAACAGAATTATTGCCGATTGCTCAAAAAACAATCATTAAAAAGGCAAATATGGCAAGAAAGCCTGTTATTGTTGCTACGCAAATGTTAGAATCCATGACTGAAAATCCTATTCCGACAAGAGCAGAAACTTCTGACGTTGCCAATGCGATTATTGACGGTGCAGATGCAGTTATGTTGTCAGGTGAAACCGCAATGGGTAAATATCCGGTGGAAGCGGTTACGGTTATGGGTAAAATTGCCGAAGAAATCGACAATAGCCAATTTATTCGTAAAAATGAATTTGTAAGAAATCTTGAAGGTTTTACAAACGAAATTCCGAAAGCGATTGCTTTGTCTGTTGCTGATACAGTGAAACATATTCCTGCGGTTAAAGGTGTTATTGCATTGACCGCAACGGGTTATACGCCTGCTTTGATGTCAGAATGCAGACCGACTGTTCCGATTTATTCGCTGTCTTCGGATTTAAAGGTTTGCAGATGGTTGCAATTATATAATAATGTTTTTTCAATGAAAATTGAAAAATCTTTAGGGCATGAATTGAACATTGATGCTCAAGCGTTCTTATTGATGGACGAATTTTTGAAGAATGGTTTGAGTTTGAACACTAAGGATATCGTGATTTTGACGGGGTCTGTTCCTCACTTTATGTCAGGTGAATCTACAAACTTCTTGAAAATTCATGAAATTTCTTAGTAAAAATTAAACAAATTATATTTTAAAAAGGGCGAGATGTTGAATTTATCTCGCCTTTATTTATTTTTACTACAATTTTCAGGATGTGCCGAGTTCGACAGAATTATCTCGTAATACTCGTTTTTATCAATGTTTACGCCCATTGTGTTAATGTCGCAATACTTCTTTTTCTTCTTTTTTAAAAGTTTTTTGTAATCGGTTCCCATAATTGTAAATATATCATGAATTTTCGATTATAAACTAATGCCCGTAACAGTTATTAACAATCTTGAGATGACGACTTGCAAATTTACTGACTTTATTATAGTATTTATGATACGAACGTGCGTCGGTGAGCTTTGTGTGGAAAAGTTAATAAACACCGATTAAGGAATTACACAATTTAGTAAGATATTAGAAATATAAAGGAAAGCAAAAATGAATAACCCAATCATTGATGAATTAGAAAAAAATTATTTGGGCAAAGACCTACCAAGTCTTAATGCCGGTGATACAGTAAAAGTTTTTGTTAAAATCGTTGAAGGTAACAAAGAAAGAATCCAAGCATTTGAAGGTACTATCATTAAAATGCACGGTTCAGGTTTGAACAAAACTATCACTGTTAGAAAAGTATTCCAAGGTGTTGGTGTAGAAAGAGTATTCTTAATCAACTCACCAAGAATTGACAAAATCAACGTTTTAAGACGTGGTGATGTTAAACGTGCAAAATTATACTACTTGAGAGAACGTTCAGGTAAGGCAACTCGTATTAAGGAAAAAATTGAAAAAAGATAAGACTCATATTCACTGGTATCCGGGACATATTGCTAAAGCAGAAAAAAAGCTAAAAGAGCAACTCTCTTTGGTGGATTCAGTGATTGAGGTGCTTGATGCACGCTTGCCGTTATCGAGTAGTTATGGAGAAATTTCGAGGCTTTTAGGTCAAAAGCCTCGTTTAATTTTGCTTAATAAGGCGGATTTAACTCCCAAACAAGAATTATCAAAATTTGTTGACTATTTGACGGAGCAGTCAGGTTTTCCGGTTATCCCTACCGATGCGAAAAATTCAAAAGACTTGAAATTTATTGTCAAAAAGTCTGTTGAATTGTCAGAACCGAGAATTCAGGCGATTATGGCAAAAGGTTTGTTAAGACGTCCTGCAAGGGTAATGGTTGTCGGCATGCCAAATGTCGGAAAATCAAGTATTATCAATAAATTGACAAGGTCTTCAAAGACGAAAATCGGAGCAAAAGCAGGGGTTACCCGTCAGCAACAGTGGGTAAGAATTAACCCGCAGTTGGAACTTCTTGATACTCCGGGTATTATCCCGATGAAACAAGACGACCAACAAAAGGCAAGAAAATTGGCATTTGTTAATGCGATTTCCGAAAATGCTTATTCTAATGAAATTGTTGCTCAAGAATTGCTTGACGTGTTGAACGATTATCAGGCTAAAATGTTTAGAGAATATTACAAATTACCTGAGGAGTTGGAGTTAAATATTGATAATATTTCGATTACCAGAAATTGGCTTTTGACAGGCGGAAGTACTGATAGGGAGCGAACTTCCGTTTATATTTTACGAGATTTTAGAGAAGGTAAAATAGGGAAATTTATATTAGATAATTTGGAGTAATTTTATGCGTAAAATAATTATTTCATTGGTGGTTGTTGCGGTTGGACTGTGTGCTTATGCTGCAAATTGGACAAAAATAACCGATAAAATTTATTTAGATGTTTCAGGCATCATGCCAGTGCCTAATCAAAGTAGCGTTTATTCGTTCTGGACAAAGGAATTGAATGACGGAAATCAGGATTTTGTGTTGGCGGAAAAATCTTATTCTCAAAAAATTTGGTATGATTTGGTGCGATATAGCGTGGATTGTTCTTCTCGAAAAATCAAAATGAACGATGTTTTGGTGTATGGTTTGAAGAATAATTTAATAGCTACGGATTCTTCGCTTGGCGACAGTTGGCACACCGTTCCGCCTGATAGTATTGTTGAAGATTACTTGGAATTGGTTTGTAAAACAGTTGCCGAAAAGAAACAAACAAGTGTAAAACCTCAAACTCAACCTGAAATTACACAGATAAACCCACCGACAGAAGCAAAAACAGAACAAAAAACGGTTGAAGAAAAACCTACAGCGATTGATTTTAATGCGTATATGCGAACATTGCAATCAAAGGTTGCAAGTAATTGGAAAAGACCGCAGGTTGAGGGCGATTTGAAGGTTGCCGTTATTTTCACGGTGTCCAAAAGCGGAACTCTTGTGACTTTGAGTGAATTTAAAACTTCGGGAAATAAAGAATTTGATACTGCAGCAACGGATGCTGTTAAAAATTCTGTTCCGTTTGAGGCTCTGCCTGAGTCGTTCAACGGTAAAGGTGTTGATATTCAGCTTACTTTTGACAAGACGGTACACGGGTTTGTTTTGAGCAGAAGATAATTTTTAATAGAAAAATACTTTAAAGATAAGGCGGCACGACCTTTTGGGCGTGCCGCCTTACTAAACTCAATAAAAATGCCAGTATTTAGTGACCGGCTTTATTAATACTCTCTTTTCTTATCATTTTTTTACTCGGTAGGCTATTTTACAGCTCTTAAATTAGCTTTAATCCCAGCGTCAGAATTTATCATATTAGCATTAGCATAAGCCAATGTGCGACGCTTTTTTGCTCCTCTTAATATAAGTTCAACACAACCTGATTTGTTATTAGAGGGTGTTGTTATCTTCTTTATCATAATTGATTTACTCCGTTAGACTAATTATTTCTGATTACAAATTAGTTATCGGTCTGATTTAATCTTTTCTTTAATAAAAGAAGATAAATATTAACAATTATTAACAAGAAATATTGAAAATATTGTTGTAAATAAAAAAAAGGGCAAAAAAAAACCCTTTCTGAAGAAAGAGTTTGGAATCTTTTTCAATTCCTCGTGTGTAGTAGAAGGTTAGTGTGTAGTAGGTAGTGTAATTTATGTCTCGTGTTTATTTAATCTTTTTTATTGCTTGCTTAACGCTTACATATTTATAAAGTATTTTTAGAGTATATAATTGCTATATCTTATTTATTTTGTTACATATCTTTACAAAACTCTGTGACAGATTCTGAATAACAAGAAAATTTATTTGCTCATTTCAATCGCAAAAATTTTCTACGTTTTCAGAATGACGAGCTACTTGGTAGGCTTACCAAGCTGTCGTTCCGAACAGCACGAACTGTAGTGAATGCGTTATCCGGCATCTGTTACCGGCTTAAACCGAGCGTTTCTCTTAATTTTTTTGCACAGGCGGCTTTTTTATAATACAATTTTTGTATGGAAACGGAATTAAAACAAAAATTAAACGAAATAATCCCAAGAGTTGCTAAACTCAAGGAGTGTCTTTGACCCTGACACTTTGGCAAAAGAGGTTACAACATTAGAACAGGAAATGCAAAATCCTGATATTTGGTCTGATACTGCAAAGGTTTCAAAATTAGGACAAGAAATTAAAGAAAAAAAAGATATAATATCTAAATTTGAAAATTGGCAATCCGTAATTGATGATTGCAATGCTTCTATCGAACTGTCCGACAGTGACTTGATTGAAGATTCTTTGGCTCAATTAAAAGATTTGAGCAAGGATTTGGAAAAATTTGAGTTAGAACAAATGTTGTCAGGTGAATACGATAGTGCCGATGCTATTTTGACGATAAATTCGGGAGCGGGCGGAACAGATGCTCAGGATTGGGCAAGTATGCTCCTTAGAATGTATCTTCGTTGGGTCGAAAAAAGAGGTTGGAAATCGGAACTTCTTGACAAATTGGACGGAGAGGAAGCGGGGATAAAGTCCGCAACCATTAAGATTTCGGGAAAATATGCGTTTGGGTATGCAAAGGCGGAAAAGGGAGTTCATCGTTTGGTCAGAATTTCACCGTTTAACGCTAACGGCAAAAGACAAACCAGTTTTGCTTCGGTTGAAGTTTCGCCGATTATTGAAAATTTTGAAAAAACTATAGTTATCCCGTCTGAGGATTTGGAAATTACCACAATGCGTTCAGGTGGTGCGGGAGGACAAAATGTTAACAAGGTCGAAACTGCCGTGCGAATTTTGCACAAGCCGTCAGGAATTGTCGTAAAATGTCAGCAAGAACGTTCTCAACTTCAAAACAAAGAGTACGCAATGCAAATTTTGGTGTCAAAACTTTTGGCAATAAAAGAAGCTGAATATGAGCAAAAAATGGCTGATATCAAAGGGGAAACTTCTGAGATTAATTTCGGGTCGCAAATTCGTTCGTATGTTTTCCACCCGTACAAAATGGTTAAAGACCATCGAACAGGTTACGAGGTTGGGAATGTTGACGCTGTAATGGACGGTGATTTGGACGGCTTTGTCGAAAGTTATTTAAGGCAACGAAATTAGTTTTGCAAATCGCTTGTACAATTAGGGCATTTTGTTGCTCGAATATCTATTGAGGAGCAGCAATAAGGGCATTCTTTTGTTGTTGCGGTTTTTTCTTCACAGGTTTTTGTGTTCAATTTTTGCAATTTATTTATGCCTTTAATCAGTAAAAATACGGCAAATGCAACGATTAAAAAACTGATGATTGTGTTGATAAACATTCCGTAGTTTATGGTGACTGCACCTGCGGCTTGAGCGGCATCTAAGGATTTGTAGTGAACGAATTTCCCGTTATAATCAGGCAAAACAAGGTATAATTTTGAAAAATCCACCCTGCCTAAAAGCCAACCGAGTGGTGGCATTATGATATCTTTAACAAGAGAATCCACAATTTTCCCAAAAGCTGCACCAATAATTATACCGACAGCCATGTCGATAACGTTTCCTCTCATTGCAAAGGTTTTAAATTCTTCTCCGTATCTTTTAAATCTTTCAAACATAATTTCCCCAAAATTTTTATTACTTTTTTCAAATTTTATCGTGGAGAAAGAGAAAGGTCAATTACTTGTTTGGAGCTTGTAGGGCTGGTTTTTGAGGTTTCTTTTCTTCTGTTTGCTTATTTTCCGTAATTCCAAATTTTTTCATAATCGGGTGGATTAACGGGTGAGAAACTATAGGGGCAATGATTGCCAAACCCGTAACAGACCCGAATATTGAACCAAGTTCGATTGAGCCTTTTGCAAGTGCCGTGTTGATGTTTTCTTTAGTGAACTTGTCTCCGTCTGCTCTGTTTTTGTTCAGTTCTGCCAGTTTTGCAATTCTTTCGTTTTCGTTCATCTTGTAGAAGTTTGAAAATTCTTTAGTTGACTTGAAAGCTTGGAATACTTTTTCGTCTTTGAACAACTTTTTAGCGGCTTTGAAGGCTGATTTTCTGCAAACCGGAATTATTATGGACAGATAAATTCCCAAGCAGGTAAGTTGATATAAAAATTCTTTTGTTGCCGAAAATTTCTTGGTTTGCGGGTCAATTTTTTTGTCTGCCAATATGAAGGCGGGACGTCCGACAGCTTTCAGGCATGTTTCTGTGGTAATTTGAGTGACCGTGTTTTGTGTCATATTATATAATGTCGGATTTGTTATTAAATTTTGAACTGCTGATATCATATTACACCTTCATTCCTGTATTTAAGAAACTGGTCATACTTACCTGTGCCATTGGCGATTGATTGTTTATTTTTGTTGGTTTTTGATAAATCGGTTGTTCTGCGGTTTGCGAAATGACATCTAAGTGTTGTTGTGATTTATCTTTAGGCTTATTATTTTTGTGAAAAATTCTGTTCGTAAACGGATTTACTACAATAGAGCAAAGCCCTGGAATTACGAGTAATGCGGCGGTACAAACTCCTGCAAATTTTAGGTTATGTTTTGCCATTTTTGCTTTCATCGGGTCTTTGAAAAGATGTGCTCCTTTACCTGCCAAATAACTGCAAGACAAATATGTTGGAATTGCGATTACTTCTGTTAAACCTTCTCGCAAAGCCGCATATTTCTTTGTTTCCGGTGATTCTTTTTTATCAGCCATCGTAAATAACGGTCTGAAAATACCTTTTGCCGTTGCGATTGCTACTACTACATAAGCAGGATTATTATTTTTTCCGATGCTTTCACAACAAGATTTTATTATACTTTTAAAATTCATTTGTTTGCTATTCTTTCTGTGGGCATGTAATTGCCATGAATCCCTAACAAAAATATATTAAAACAAAACATAAAAAATTTTTCCATAGTATTAATAAAAATTAATAATTCATTAATTTCTATTCCCTGTAAAAGCAATCCTTTTCGTGGTCATTAACTATTCCGATAGCTTGTAAATAAGAATAAATTATTACACTGCCCACATATTTCATTCCTCTTTTTTTCAAATCTTTAGATACAGTATCAGAAAGTTCTGTGGTTACGGGAATTTTGTCATAATCTTTTTTTATTACTTTATTGCCCGTGAAGCTCCAAATATAATTTGAAAAACTCCCAAATTCTTTTTGGAGTTTTATGAAAATTTTTGCATTATTTATTGATGAAACTATTTTGTTTTTGTTTCTTATGATTCTTTCATTATGATAAAGTTCTTCAACTTTTTGAGTGTCATAATTGCTGACTTTTACCACATCAAAATTATCAAAGGCTTTTCTAAACTCATCTCTGCGTTTTAATATCGTAAGCCATGACAAGCCCGCTTGAAAGCCTTCAAGGATTAAAAGCTCAAACAAATCACGGTCGTCATGTTTGGGTACTCCCCATTCTTCATCGTGATATTTGACGTAAATTTCTGAATTTTCGTTTACCCATGAGCATCTTTTCATAAATAAATTATACGATAAAGTAAATATTTGTTGAAAATATTATTAAATTTAAATTTTCTATGTATAATACAATATATAGGATATAAGACACTTAAAATGGGGTAAATATGGAAAGAAAAGGTAAGATAGGGTTATTACTTACGGGATTGGTTTTAAGTTTATGTACGGTTACTGCATTTGAGCCTGCATATTCTCAAGACGAGGTTCAAGCAAATCAAGAAGTTAATCAGGACGAAATAAAATTTAAAAGAGATACTCTTGATATAGCTGTAGAATTTATGAAAAACAAAGATTTTAACGCCGCTTTGCCTCATCTTAATGCCTATATAGAAGCTAAACCTAAAAAATATCAAGGCTATAAACTTCGTGGTGAAGCATATTATGCTTTGCGTAAATATGACCTTGCCGTTGCAGATTTTCAAAAAGCTGTTGATATAAAAGCCGATAATGACAAATTCGCAACAGGTACAAAGGTTATCAGTGCCGTTGTTTTGGGTGCTGACAGGCAAGACCAATACCAAAACCCTGAACTTGGCGAGTTATACGGTGAATTGATGTACGCTCAAAAAGCCGTAAACGATAATATGTATGAAGTGTCTTATAAAAAAGCAATGGAATATAATTCTCATCAGTATTTACCTGCTCCGAAAAAAGAAGAAATTTCCAAAATAAACTGTCCGCAAAAATATGGCAAAACTTTCAATGCTCAAGGTGTTGATGCTGATATTTCGGCAGTTGTTGAAGATATTGAAAAAAGTAAATTTTCGGAAGCTGTTTATACTATTCCAAAAATTACTTCAGAATATCCGAATTACTACTTGGGACACTATTTGACGGGTGTTGTAATGAGCGGTTTGGAACAGGACGAAGAAGCCGTTTCTGCGTTCAATCGTGCAATTTCGCTTAACCCTAATGATTTTGAATCTTACGCAAGTTTGGGCTTGTTGTACTACCGTGAAGCCGAAAAAACTTTTGATTCAAATTTGGCTGCAAAATCTGTCGAAAACTTTCAAAAAGCCTTGAAAGATAACCCTAATTGTAACACTTATTACTATTATATCGGACTGAATGAAATGCTTGAAAATAAGTATGATGCTGCTATTTCAAACTTTAAAAAAGCAATAAATTTGAAAAATAACGATTATAACAGTAAATATTATAAAGCCGTTGCACAATATTTGAATAAGGACTATAAGGGAAGTATTGAAGAAGCAACTAATCTTTTGTTCCGCCGCGTTTCAAATTACAATTCAGTACTGTATTTGAGAGCATTGTCTTATTATAAATTGAAAAATTACGAGGCGGCGATTGCAGATATTGAAAAAGTTCACCACAATATGGACGATATTTACAATTTGGACATTAAAAAATTTACTCAAAAAGAAATGATTTTGGAAACTTATTTGTATTATTTGCAAAGTAAAATTTCAAGAGATAACGGGCTCGGAGCAAAATCAGATTTACTAAAAGCATACAAAAATCCGATTATTGCACTTCTTGATACCAGAAGTAAAGATTTTGAACACGCAAATTACAAATTGACTTCCTTTGATATTGACAATCAGTACGATTTGTTGAGAACGACTTTTGATGATTTGGGATTGGATTTTGTTTATTTGAACCCTGATTATAAAGTTGTGAGAAAGACTTTGCCGACAAATGAACCTGTTGCGAATAAGCAGGACGAAACAAAACTTGCCGTTGAAAATTCTGCGACTGTTGCTTTAAAAAATGAACAAATTTTGCCGACTGATGAAATAACAGTACCGTCACAAGTTCTTGTGGAAAAACCTGTAATGGTCGAACCTGAAAAATCACATCAACAGGAAGATAATAAAACTGTCTGCGAAGTCACAGAACAAACTGACAAACTCGCAGAAATTGTTGAACAAAAGGCTGAAGAAGTTAGTGAAGAAATACCACAAAAGGTTGAAAAACCAGCTATTGAAGTGGTAAAAGAAGAAGTTTTGACACAAACCGAAACTTCATCAAAAACTACAGAAAATCAGGTTAAAACCCAAACTGATAAAACTGTTGAGGAAAATATAGCAAAAGAATCTCGTAAGCCTGTAGTTGTTGACTCGCCGACTGATATCGAACAAGATAAAAAAACGGTAGAAGAGGATAAAACAGAAGTTAAAGAACCTGTTGAAAAGAAAGAGGAAATTAAAGACAAAAATCCTGAAACTTCTCCGTTAAATAACGAAAAATCCGAAACAAAGTCGGGAAATCCTGCAATTATGGTTTATGATGCTGATACTTTGATTTTTGCCCCTGTTGAAACTCCAAAGTCGGCTCAGCAGTATGATTCTTATAATGCAAGAATTAGAGAACTTATGATGGCTGATAGTGGGGTTAAATTACCGTCAAGTGACACTGAAAAAGACGTTTCGCTAAATTCTAAAACTTCTGATTTGGTTGAAGAAAAAGAACAAACTGTAGAAGAAAAATTAAATTCGATTAAAGAAGCGGTTACTCAATCTGAAAAACCGGTGATTACGGAAATTACCGAAACAAACAGAATACAAGAGGTTTCAGAACCTGCGGTTGATGAAGTTAAACAAGAAGAAAAACCTTTGAAAGAGGAAAACGCTTTGGTTGAACCTGAAACACAGACTGAAATTTCAACAAATACAGTTGAGGAAAATCAAAAAGCAGCGGAAACAGTTGAAGTAACGTCATCATCAAAAGTTGCGGACACTGTGCCAACCCAAGAAAATTCACCTCAAATTGAACAGGTTGAAGAAAATGCACAACAGGCGGTGAAGAAAAATTATGTTGAAGATGTTTCAAAAACTTCTAAATCCTTGAAAGTTCCCGTAAATGAGAAATTTGCCAATGTAAATCTTGACGAGTTTGATGTTAAAAACTTGAAAACACCTGAGGTTCACGCAGGTGAAGAGGTTATTTTCTTAGATACAGAAAAGGAATCGTTTATAGAAAGAACGGAGCGTCAGGTCAACGAAAATATGGCAAAACTTGCTCAAATGCAAGAATTGGGCAAAAAAAATGATAAAGAATTGGTTAAATCTGAGATTCAGCCGACTGATTCTGTTGCCGTGAATATCACTCCTGACACCCACAATATCACGTCAATTACTCAGAAAATTACAACGCCTGAGCCTACTTTGATTGATGTTGCAGATGTTGAAATTCCAAAAACCGAAGAAGAAAAATCAGAAAATATCGCAAAGGCTGAAACAACGGATACTCAAAAAGTTTTACCTGAAATTAGAGGTGCTGAAGTCTCGGAAGTTGCTCAAAAAGTTCAACAAGAAGAAGATGCACCAAAAGTAACTGCTCCAGAAATTCAAGTAAATGAAGCCGTTTCTGCGGTTGTTGATGAAACGGTTACTGATACCGCAGAAGACTCTACTGTTCAAGAGCCTGTTCAGACAAAATCTAAAAAGACAAAAAATAAAAAAAATGAGGAAAATTTAATTCTTGCGGTTGGCGAAAATCAAAAAGATTATGTTCAAAAACCTGAAAAAACAAAGAAAATAAAGAAGAAGAAACAAGAAAAGATTGAAGAGGTTGTTCAAAATGAAAACACAAAAGAAGAAGATTTTTTGACACCTTCCGATACTCAAACATACGAAAATTCTACTGTTGAGAAAATTCCTGCTACTGTAGAAACTGTTGAAAAAGAAGCAAAAACGAGTGCAAAAGAAAATGTAACAGAAGTGGTAAAACCTGATCAAACCGCTCAACTTACTGAAAAAACAGATGAGGAAGCAAGTGTTAATCAGGAAGTAAAACCTGTTAAAAAAGAGAAAAAAGAAAAAATCAGCAAAAAACAAAAGGCTGAAACTGTTGAATCCACAGTAACAGAACCTCAAAACACGGTTGAAGAAGTTAAAAATGAGGTTGCGGAAGACAAATCAAAACCTGAAATTGTGACTGAGGAGAAAAAAGAAAAGGTTTCAGCACCTAAACAGGACGAAGAAGCCCAAGTTAAAGAAGAAAATAATAAAGTTGAAGAGGAAAGCAAAAAGGTTGAAAAACCTAAAAAACAGTCCTTCTTCAAACGATTATTTTCTCGCAAGAAAAATGTTCAGGTTGAGTCCGAAGAAAATAAAGAAGATTGAGTTTCAAATGATACGGAATGCCAATGATACGGGTATTCCGTTTAATTGACAAAAAGTTTTAGGATTAATTATAATTTGTTAGGAAATATGTAAGACATTCGGGAGAAAGTATGAAAATAAATTTAACAAAAAAACAATGGGGAATTGTTATATCATTAATAATTATTTTGCCGATTCTTTATCATAAGGTGTCGGGGAATATTATGGGTATGATTACAGCAAAATTGATGTCTATGCCGCAAGAGGTGGTTATTGACAATCCACAAGTTGTAGAAACAAACATTACCGCAGAATCAACAGGACGTGTTGAGGCAAAGTATTCGGTTGATGTTATCGCACGAGTTTCAGGTTTTTTGCTAAAGAAATATTTTAATGAAGGTGATTTTGTACATAAAGGTCAAACGATTTTCCAAATTGACCCGAAAGAATATCAACTTGAAGTTAATAATGCTCAGGCAACCGTAAATCAATACAGTGCATTATTAAAAAATTCTCAACAGGAATTAAACAGAGCAAATGCACTTATCAAAGAGGATTTGGTCAGCCATTCTTATGTTGATGAAAGTTTGGCAACTCGTAATCAGAACAGTGCGTTATTGGATTCTGCAAGACAACGTCTTGAGCTTGCTCGAGTAAATTTGAGTTATACCACAATAAAATCACCTGTTGAAGGTCGTATCGGTAAGGTTAAAATTACCGAGGGTAACTATGTTACGGCAACTTCAGGTGCTTTGGTTAATATTTCAAGTTATGACCCTGTTTATGTTTCATTTAGTTTGAGAAGTAATGATTTTGTTAAACTATTGAAAGCAAGTGACAAATTTAAAGATGCTCAGGTGAAGGTGCAGTTTGATAACGGAACTTGGTACACAAAAGTGGGAACTGTTAATTTTGTAGATAACCAAATTGACCAAAATTCGGGTTCCGTTCAGATGAGAGCAGTGTTTGATAATACAAAGGGGTGGCTTGTTCCGGGAGATTATATGAAGGTTTCTATAGTTGCTCCTAAAAAGGTGTCTTATTTGACGGTTCCGCAATCTTGCACAAAAGGTGATGCTATGAGCGGGTATTATGTTTGGGCTGTTGACAAGACTAAAAATAAACACGACAAAACCTTGACTGTTATCAGAAAAGACATAAAAATTTCGGATGCGATAGACAATAATTGGATTGTAGAAAGCGGTTTGAACAAGTCTGATAAAATCGTTGTATCAGGTATTCAACAGGTAAAAGCGGCAGGTCAAAAAGTTACTGCAATTTCGCAAAAAGAGTATGAGAAAAAACAATCAAAATCGGCAGGTAAATAATGAAAAATATATTTGATAAAGATAAGTTGTACTTTTTTATTCAAAAGCCGAGATTTGCACTGGTAATATCAATCTGTATCGTTATTGTCGGTGTCATTTCTTACTTTGGATTGAAACAGGAAAGTTACCCTGATGTAACACCGCCACAGGTGTCGGTTTCAGCATCATATCAAGGTGCAAGTGCTGAAGTTATTGAGTCTTCGGTTGCAACTGTTTTGGAAAACAAGTTGAACGGGGTTGAAAATTTAACATATATGACCTCAACTTCTTATGATGGTTCTTATTCTTTGACAATGTATTTCAAGGTTGGTTCAGATAAAAACATTAACCTGATGAATGTTCAAAACCGTATTCAACAAGTGCAATCTCAGTTGCCCGAAGATGTGCAAAGAACGGGTGTTACTGCGGTTAGTAAGTCCTCAGGGTCAGGTGCTTTGATTTTGACCTTGTATCCAGAATACGGCAACTGGTCTCAGTTAGATTTGACAAACTACGGTTCTATTTATATTAAAGATGAGTTGAAACGTGTTGAAGGCGTTGCTGATGTTGATGTTCACGGTGCGGGAAATTACTCAATGAGAATTTGGCTAGACCCACAGAAAATGGCAGGTTTGAATGTTTCAACAAGTGAAGTAAAAACAGCAATCAGCACTCAGAATACACAGGTTACGGCAGGTTCACTCGGTGCTTTGCCGACAGATGAGGCTCAGGCTCTTCAAATGACATTGAAAACTCGTGGCAGATTGTCCGATGTGAAGGATTTTGAAAATATTATAATTCGTTCAAATATGGACGGGTCAAATGTTAGGGTTAAAGATGTTGCAAGAGTAGAACTCGGGGCGGAATCTTATTCAAACTTAGGTTTGGTAAACGGAAAGCCGTCAGCCGTAATCGTAATTTCTCAACTTCCCGATGCGAATATTATTAACTTGTCAAAAGCCGTTCACGCAAAGATTGATGAGTTAAATTCAAGAATGTCTAACGGTATCAAGATTATTACAATTAAAGATGATGCAGAATATATTGAAGAATCTATGCATGAGGTTGAATTTACAATCCTGTTGACGGGTATAATCGTTGTATTGATTATTTTCTTGTTCTTGGGTGATTGGAAGGCTACATTAGTTCCTTGTGCGACAATTCCGGTATCTTTGATTGGTACATTTGCAGTTTTGAAAGCACTTGGAATGTCAATTAACCTTTTATCTTTGTTTGCTTTGGTTTTGGCAGTCGGTGTTGTAGTTGATGATGCTATTGTTGTTATTGAAAACGTAAAACGACATTTGGATGAAGGGAAATCTGCGATTATTGCAACCCAATTGACAATGGAAGAGGTTGGAGCCTCTTTGGTGGCAATGGCAATGGTATTGATGGCGGTATTTGTTCCGATTATCTTTATGGGCGGTATGACGGGTGTAATGTATAAACAATTTGCCGTATGTATTGCCGTTTCTATTGCAGTTTCAGCAATTTGTGCCTTGACCTTGTCGCCAGCAATGTGTTCACATTTCTTGGGTAACGATGAAAAAAATGTTGAAAAAATCGGTACTTCAAAGATTTCTATCTGTGAACATTTTAAACATATCGGTGAAAGAATTTCACGCAAAACTCAGATTGTTGTTGATTGGTTCAACGGATTGTTTAATAAAGTTGAAGATTTTTATATAGAATATGTAACCAAATTTGTAAATGATAAAAAACTTGTGTTTATTGTTTATTCTTTGGTTGTTGTTTTGACGGTTGTGTCATACTGCTTTATTTCAAAAGGTTTTATTCCTGATGAAGATCAAGGCGTTTTGGTATCGCAAATTACCTTGCCTGACGGTGCATCTTTGTCAAGAACGGAAGAGGTTGCAAGACGTTTTGTTGAGCAAGTTAAAGTTATTGATGGTGTCGATGCGGACAAATTGACAATCTTTGGCGGTATGGGGGCAACAAATACTGCTTATGCGATTATTAGTTTGGATAGTTATGCAGACAGAAAAGTCGGACCAATTTCGTTTGTAAAACGAAAAATTGAAGGTCGTGCAACTAATTTGTCACATACTGCAATTTTGAGCAAAATAAGACAAGTTGCGGGCGGAATGAAGGAAGCGTCAATTATCGTATTTTCACCGCCGGCTATTGACGGTATGAGTATGATGGGTGGTTTTGAGTTCCAAATGTTATCTCAAGGCGAATACACCTCTCAAGAAATGGAAGCGTGGGCAAGTAAACTTATTTCAGCCGCAAATCAAAACAGCACTTTGTCAAACGTTAATACCACTTTCCAAGCAAATGTTCCGCAATATATTGTTGATATTGATTATGCAAAAGCTATGGCTCAAAATGTTGATTTACAGGAACTTTATACGACATTGTCTTCAATGCTCGGTACTTATTATATAAACGATTTTAATAAATATGGCAGAGTATTTAAGGTCGAAATTCAGGCTGAAAGTAATTTTAGAAATAAAACTACCGACTTAGAAGGTATTTATGTTAAAAACAGAAACGGTGTTCAAGTTCCCGTTTTGTCAATAATCAAATTGGAACAAACGGTGGGAACTGCATCAATTTCAAGATATAACCAGTATGAATCTGTACAAATTCAAGGTCAACAGGCTTCAGGCAAGAGTTCGGGTGAAGCAATGAGTGCAATGGAAAGCGTTGCAAAAAGTGTTTTACCGTCGGATATGACGTTTGATTGGTCCGGTACTTCCGCTCAAGAACGTGAGGCATCGGGTCAAACGATGATGATTATTTCGTTTGCATTGGTGTTTGTTTACCTGTTCTTGGTTGCGTTGTATGAAAGTTATACAATTCCTGTTGCGGTATTGTTAATTTCACCAATCGCAGCACTCGGTGCGTTGATATTCCAAATGATGATTAACCAATCTTTTGATATTTATTCTCAGGTTGGTATGATTACCTTGATTGGTTTGGCAGCAAAACAGTCCATTTTGATTGTCGAATTTGCGAAAGAAGAACATGAGAAAAACGGTTTGTCTGTAAGAGATGCAGCGATTAAGGCGGCTAAATTAAGATTTAGAGCGATTATGATGACCGAGTTGGCGTTTATTATCGGTGTCCTTCCGATGATTTTTGCAAGCGGTGCTGGTGCAAATTCAAGAATTTCCGTTGGTTCTACCGTATTTGGCGGTATGGTTGCGGCTTGTACTTTAGGGGCAGCCTTAACTCCTGCCTTTTATGTAATCGTTCAGGAATTTGTTGATAAGTTCCCTAAAAAAGAAATAACTGAAAAAGATTTGGAGATATAAAATAATGAAAAAGTTTTTGAATATATTGTTATTGGCTTCGTTTTTGGGTATGAGCGTAAATTGCGTTTTTGCCAAAAAGTCTGTTAATAACGACCTGATAGCAAAAAAAGAAAAGGAAATTCAGATAGTTGAACCTGACAAAACAAAGGTGAATGAGAAAAAAGAAATTAAAAAACTCAATTCTAACCAAAAATCAAGATTAAAATCTTCCAAAGAAGCGGAAGGTATGTATCATACAAAGTTCCCTGCAATAAACAGCGGAATAAGTTATGAAGATATGGGTAAAGAAGTCGGATTGGTTGATTGTATAAAATTGGCGATTTCTCATCACCCTGCAATTATGTCAGCTATCAGCACGTCTGAAATTTACAAATCAAAAATCGGGCAGGCATGGTCAAATTATTTTCCTACATTTAGTGCAGGTGTAAGTTATTCAAGAAACGATATGTTAATGACTATGGGCAGCGGTATGGCAAGGTTTATGACCCAAAAGTACGATATGTATTATGTTCCGACCCTATCCGCCAATATGTTGTTATTTGACTTCGGTAAAACAAAATCAATGGCAGATGCGGCAAAGAAAACTTACGAATCTTCAAGATTTGATGCCGAAACCAGTATCGAAACCGTAATTTATAATGTAAAAGTTGCATATTACAATATGGTTTTTGCTAAACATCAAAAAGAAGTTTACGAAAACACTGTGCAGGATTACGAACTTCAACTAAAACAGGCAAGGGCATATTATGACATCGGTAAAAAGGCAAAAATTGATGTTACTTACGCCGAGTATAACTTAGGAAAAGCAAAATTGAACCTAATCAAGGCAAAGAATACTCTTGAATTGGCTTCGGTTGAACTTGCTAATGCCGTTGGTATTCCTGAACTTGCTGACGTTATTTTAAAAGATGAATTAAATACGAAAGAATATGATGTTAATTTTGAAAATTTAATAGAAATTGCCGTAGCCTCTCGTCCGTCCTTGCTTGCCGCTAAGAAAAGAATGGATGCTGCCGAGATGAATGTACGTTCTGCCAAAAGAGCATTCACTCCTAATATTGATGCCTTTGGAAATTACCAACACGGCGGAAGAAAAATGAGTTCCGATAACGGGTATCAATTCGGGTTAGAATTGCAATATTCAAATATCAATTTAATGTATTTGAAAAAACAGGTTGACGAATACACAGCAACTTACAGAAAATATGTTGCAGATTATGAACAGGAACGTCAAAATGTGTATTTGGAAGTTAAAAGTGCCTATATCAATTTGATGAATTCCCGAGATAGTATTGATGTTTCAAAACTTGCGTTGCAACAGGCTAAAGAACAACAATATCAAGCCTTCCGCAGATATCAGGTAGGCTTAGGAGATGCGATTGAGTTCAAAGATTCCGAAAATACTTACTTGAATGCTCAATTAGATTACTATTCAACTTTGTTGCAGTATAATATAAATGCGGCGGAGGTCGAAAGAGTAATCGGTGCTCCGATTAGAGAATCAGACAAGGATTTGTAGGAAATAGCGGTGGAAGAAGAGCAAAATAAAATTTTAACACTTTGGTATAAATTGCCGTCCCCGATAAGATTTATTTTTGTTGGTGGTGTTAATGCAGCGGTTTCTTATGTCATTTTTGCGATTTGTTTGTATTTGTTGGGCAAAAGTTACTACCAGCTTTGCGTAATTTTGCAGTGGGTTTTGTCTTCTTTTCCTTCTTATCTGAATCAAAAGTTTTTTGTGTTTAAAACTAAGGGAAATTATGTCAAAGAGTATTTGAAATGTTGTTCGACTTGGGTGGTCGGATATTTTTTGAATGCGTTGTTTTTACAGGCTTTTGTCGAGTTCGGGTGGATAAAAAATGTATATTTGGCTCAGTTTATTTCAATAGGTTTGGTGTCTGCCGTAACTTATGTTTTGTTCAAGTTTTTTGCATTCAAAAAGAAAAAATAATCTGTTCATATTAGATTTTAATTTTTATATTCTATAAAAGGTTGATTTAATTTTGTTAAAAATTTGAAATAATATAATTGTCAACATTTTAATAAGGATATTTAGCCGTGAATTTACATGAAAAGTGCTTACTTCGTTATTTGACACACCCTGATGAGTTGTCTTACACTACGGAAATTTTGAAACTTACAAACAAAATTTTGGAACAACGTTTTGTTGTAAAAAATATCCTTGCGAATGTTTCTTTGTTAAATTATACTGAAAACGTAGATTAGCAAAGGTTGGAAAAATGCTGAAAAAGGTTTTATACATAGTTTGGGCATCTGTATTTTTAGTTCTGTTATTTTTCGGAATTAAAAATGGCGGTGTCTTTTCGTTTTTGAATACTATTGAAGACAGAACCTTCGATATAAGACAGAGTATTCTTGCAAATTCAGGGTTGAGAAAACACGATAGTAATATTGTAATTGTTGCTGTTGATGATGCAAGTTATGAATATATCCTTGATAATTACGGAGAATGGCCTTTACCTCGTGATGTTTATGCCAAAATGGTGGATTATATAGAGGCTCAAAATCCGCAAAGTGTTGCTTTTGATATGATGTTTGTAAAATCCCTGAAAAGCGGTGAAAAAGCGGATAAAGCCTTAATAAATGCCTTCAAAAAGTATGATAACCTTTATACTGCAATGAATTTGGACAATCAGCCCGAAGATTTGAGAAAACCTCCGATGTTGCCTGAAACATTGCAAATAAAACCTTTGCAAAACGCAACTGATGCTATTGAATATTCAAACTGTCGTGTAATTTTACAGGGTATTTTAGATGTAACGTCAAATATAGGGATGATAAATGTTTCACGTTCCGATGACGGCGTTTTGAGAAAAATGCCTTTATATTTGAAATATAACGGCAAATATTATCCGCAACTCGGGTATTTGGTCGGTCAAAGAACGGGCAAAATACAGAAACTTTACCCTGACAGTGATGCAAGTGTAATCCTCAACTGGTACGGCGGAGCGGGAACTTTTGAAAATTTGCCGATGTATAAATTGATAAAGACTGCCGAGGGTAAAGAAAAATTTGATTATAATTTTCATAATAAAATTGTTTATTTTGGAGCAACGGCTGCAAGCTTGTTTGATATCAAAACTGTTCCGGTTGATAAAGTTTATCCCGGGGTTGAGGTTCAGGCAACTTATGTAAATAATATTATTGATAACAGTTTCATTCGCAAATGTCCGGAATATGTGAATTATCTTGCCACTTTTTTGTTGGCATTGCTCACTGTCGTATGTGTCTTGAGAATTTCCTCAATGCCTATGGCATTTGGAGCCTCATTAACAATATATGTCTGTTATGTAATGTTTGCGTATGAATTGATGACGGGTAATTTTGGTAAATTTTGGTGGATAAAAATCGTTTCACCGTTGTCTTTCGCCTTGTTGACTTTTATTATTGCGGTTATTATAAAATATTTAATCAAATCAAGAGATTTCGACCAGCAGTATAAATTGGCAACTACGGACGGTTTGACGGAATTATACAATCACAGATATTTCCAAGAACAGTTACTCAATCAGATAAATCATTCAAAGCGTTACGGGAATCCGGTTTCCTTGATAATTATTGATATTGACTTTTTCAAAAAGTTCAATGATACTTACGGGCACCAATCGGGAGATGCTGTGTTAAGACAAGTTGCCTTCACATTAAAGAAAAATGTCAGAGCGACTGATATAGTTTGTAGATACGGCGGTGAGGAAATGAGTATTATTCTTCCGAATACAAAGTATGAGGAAGCAGTTAATATTGCACAAAAACTTTGTCAAATGGTGGCATCAAGAAAATTCAAGCTAACTCATTCAAGAGAAAGCAATGTTACCATAAGTTTGGGCGTTTCTTCAATCGAAAGTGACGGCGAAACTCCCGCTCAAATTATTGATTCTGCGGATAAAAGATTGTATAATGCAAAAGAAAACGGCAGAAACAGAGTAAATTAGACAAAATGAACGAAGAATTTTTAGATTCACTGATAAATATTAAAGATATTCCGAAAGAACTTCCCGTAGTTCCGTCACTTCTTGAAAATAACGAGAAGCAAATAGCACAACTCGGGCAATTTTTGATGAACGATAAAAAAATGGCTCTTGTCAGCGGTTTTGTCGGTAGTGGAAAATCGGAAGTCGTTGACTTTGTGTTGCGAAATTTAAAAGATGATGTTTTAATTCTTCATTATACCTGTTTTGAAACTACGATTTTGGATGATTTGTTGTTGTGTTTTTATGAATTGTTCCGCTCGTTTGTTTTGAGGGGAATTGTTCAACAACCGAAGGTGAAAGCCGAAAATTTCACTCAGATGATTAATTCTTATTTTACATCAGTCGTAAATCCGATAACTATTGTTATTGATTCTTTTGAGGCAGTTGTAAAGGATAATCGTGGCGGTATTATAGATTTTCTCAATCATTTGGCAACTTTTCCAAGAGTGAAAATTATTCTTATTTCTACAAAATTTCAGGAAGAAGATTTTGCGGAAGTTGACTGCGAAAAGGTTTCTGTGTTGGCTCTTTCTCAAAAAATGTTTGAAAAATATTTGAAAGACAACGGGATAAAAAATATCGGTGTTTTTTCAAATGAATTATATAAAATTTCAAAAGGCTATTTCAAGAATGTTGAACTTGCTGCCAAAGTCATAAATTTACGAGGGCTGTCGTTAATAACTTTTCTTGAAAAATATACCAAAAGTTACATGTCGTATTCTGAATTTATTATAAGAGAAATGCTTTCTCTTGTTGACCCTGTGAGTGCTCATCTGTTTAGACTTTTGACGGTTATGAGAATACCTATTCACATGAATTTACTAAAAACTTTACATTTGTACGATGAGAATAAAATCTTGTATTTTATCCAAAATTCTTTGTTGAATTATGAAGGTAATTGCATTTATTTGAAGGAAGCCTTCCGTAATGTTATTGAAAATCAAATTCCCGATAATGTCTTGATTAAACTTCATTCGGCGTGTATTGATTTGTATAATACTCAACTTCCGCTAAAACCGAGCGAAAGAGATTTGTTGTTATCTCGTCAAACAATGCGTAATGAAATCGAATATCACAGTATGTTTTTGCCCAAACGTCCTCTTCTTCAACAAAAAACTGAAAAGGTTGAACATCAGGTTGAAAAAACTCAAAATCAGAAAGCACCAAAACCGTTGCCTTTACCGGTTAAAAAAGAACCTGAAAAAATTGAAACAAAGAAAGATAAAATTGATAAAATCAGCTTTATTATTGAAGATGAGGCGGTGCTTGATGATATTGCGGATTCGATAAATTCCTTTATGGAGTCAAACGCAAAATCCGCAAAAGTTGAAAAAGAAGGCAATTCAATGACATTGCAACAGTTGTTGAATGCTGCAAAAATTGAAGAGAAAAATTACAATTACAAACAGGTTGTAATGCTTTATCAGATTGCCTTGTCAAAGACGTCTGATGCGAATTTCTTTACCTTCTTGCCGTCAATTTATATAAAACTTGCTCAAGCGTATGAACATTTGTCGGATTTATACAATGCGTTGGATTATTATACTCAGGCTCACGATTTTTATTATAATGCGTCCGATTATGAAAAAGTTTATGAGATGAAATTGGCGATTGCCGATGTTTATTATTCAATGTATAAATACGATAATGCCAAGTTTATTTTGTCTGAATTGGAGCAGGTTAAGGATTTGCCAAAACTTTTGAAGATTAAAACAAACCTTGCAATAGCAAGACTTAGCGATAATCCTGAAATTGAATATAAGTATTACAAACAGTCAATTCCGCTTGTTGAATTGGGAACGGATAAGGCTTTGCTATCGGAACTTTATTATAAATATGCTGTTTCTTGTTCTGAAGTCGAAGATTTACGCTCGGCGGCTCAATTCTATTTGAAATGTATTGATATAGATTCAAATCCGGCAAAAAATCAGTATTTATCAATGGCTTTGTCTAATCTTGCGGAATTGTATGATGAATTAGGTTCGACAAAACAGGCAATTCAGTATTATAATGAAAGTATTTCAATAGACCAAAAAACTAAGAATTATAATGGGCTGTATGTTTCGGCTTCGCATCTTGCAGAAATTTATGCGGTAAGTGATGAAGCGAAAACTATGGAATACTATAACAAGGCGTTAGAGTATGCAAAACAATTAAATGAACCGTTTTATATTGTTAGTACAAAATTGGAAATGGCGGATTTTTGTTCGTTGAGGCGAAATTTTGAAATGACGTACAAATACTTGATTGAGGCATATAAATTGGCTCAAAATACCTTAACGAAAGAAAATTCTACAAAAATTACCTCAAGGCTTGAGGATTTGAAAAAACGAATAACAAGTACGGATTTAATGAGATATCAGGCGAAATATGGAAAATAAAGAATTTTATAAAGAATATATGGAATGTTTTTTGGAAGAAAATTCCAAAGTTAATTTAATATCGAAAAATGATGAAAAGTTTTTGTGGGAGAAACACGTTTTTGATTCTCTTGCGATTGAGAAATTTTTTTATAAATATTCACCAAAGAGTGCAACTTTGTTGGATTTTGGTACAGGTGGCGGATTTCCGTCAGTTCCGATTGCATTAACTTATCCCAAAATACAAGTTACAGCACTTGATAGTATTGCTAAAAAAATCAGAGCAATTGAGAGTATTAAAGACAAATTACAGATAAAAAATCTTACACCTGTCTGCGATAGAGTTGAAAATACGGACGGAAAGTTTGATATTGTGACTTCTCGGGCTGTGTCTTCGCTTGATAAAATTTGTGCTTATGCCTTGCCAAAACTCAAGAAAAACGGGTATTTTGTCGCTTATAAATCCCGAAAAAGTGAAGAAGAAATCGAAAATGCTAAGAATGTTTTGAAAAAATTTAAAGCAGAAGTCGTTGATGTTATTGAATATGAACTTCCGCTTGATGAAAAAATTGACAGAAATCTTATTATTATAAAATTCAAATAGAATTGTTACATTTTGCGTATGCTTGTTGAAAACTTCCTTTGTGCGGTGTAGTATTGGACAAAAGGGGTTTATGTGATGAGTATAATTAATGAAGTTTTTACGGTACACACCAAAGGGAATGCGGATATTATTGATTTAAGTCCGCAGATTAGAAATATTGTATATAGCCAACAGTTGCAAAATGCGGTTGTGTTTGTGTATGCAAAAGGCAGTACGGTTTCTGTTACGAATATTGAATTTGAACCGGGCTTGTTGGTTGATTTACCTGAGGCGTTAGATAGAATTGCACCGACAGATAAGGGTTATCATCACGATGAAATGTGGCATCACGGCAACGGTTTTTCACATGTTAGAGCATCAATTATCGGAAATTCTTTGCATATTCCGCTTGTTGACGGTGTTTTACAAATGGGACAGTGGCAGCAGGTGGTGCTGGTGGATTTCGACACCAAACCCCGCTCAAGGACTGTCAATGTGCAGATTTTGTATTAGGGTTAAGAGTTGACAAATTAAAGAAAATAGTAAATAATATAAACATAGGGGCAAACCCCAAGTAAGGTTCGTTTACCTGAGGTTTGACTTAGTACCCTATAAACAAAGTAAAACAATTTGTAAAATCGCTATCATTACCGTGATGGCGATTTTTATTGCAATACCGTTCATTTTACCACCCCCTTCCACCGTTTTCTTAGTAAAATCCGTGTGTGGGTGGGGGTCGTTGGTACTACCCTATATTATCATTATAGATGAAATATGGCTTTTGAATCTAAATTTTTCTGTTGAATGTGTCAAAACATATTTTGCTGCATTAGAAGTTAATTTAATTGTCGGAATGGCAATTCCGACTAACATTTTGATTATGAAATTTGTGTTCAATTTCGTTGTTTTCTTCCCTTCTCAAACAATCCAAATTCTGATTATTCGTCAAAAATCCTTATTATTCATGATATAATGTAGTAAAAAGGACTATCTCAATGGGTGATGAAGACAAGCAGTTTGATGCCACACCACAAAAACTGGACAGAGCAAGAAAGGAAGGTCAGGTTGTTAAATCTCGTGACTTTTCTATGGCTATTTCTATGCTTGTTGTTTTTTCTGCCGTTATCGGGTTAGCTCCGTTTATTTGGGAGCAAATCGTTTCGATTTTTACGCTTTTGTATGAGCAAATTCCAAACGCACGCCTAGAGGACATAAACTATATGTACGTCTTTTTGATTGCTACAAAAGGGATTTGTTTGATTTTATTCCCAGTGTTTGCCGTAGCGTGGCTTGTTGCAGTGCTTGCCGATTTTATTCAAGTCGGTCCTCTTGTTGCGACAGCTCCGTTAATGCCAAAATTAGACAAATTAAATCCGACAAAGTATTTCAAAAATATTATGTCTATCAAAACTCTTTTTGAATTGTTCAAAAACATTGCAAAAGTTATTATTTTGGGTTATATCGGTTGGTCTGTTTATAAAGAGCATATTGAAAGTATTATGATGTTGGCTCAGGTGGATAACAATTTTGCGGTAATGAAGGAGTTTGGCGAACTTATTACTCAATTTATTTTCAAAGCCTGTATTGCGTTTTTGGTAATTGCTGCTGCTGATTATGGGGTTACAAAGTGGAAGTTTTTGCAGGATCAAAAGATGTCTTTTAAAGAAATTAAAGATGAATACAAAAACTCGGAAGGTGACCCGAACGTTAAGGCTCAGTTACGTCAACGTCGTATGCAGATGCTTCAACAGGGGGCAATGGACGCAGTTCCGACTGCGGACTTTGTTGTAACGAACCCTACTCACGTTGCGTGTGCCTTGAAGTATGTTGCCGAAGAAATGGATTCTCCGATGTTAATTGCAAAAGGTACAGAGTTGATTGCGAAGAAAATTATTGATATTGCAAAAGAACACAATGTTCCCGTAATCGAAAATCCGCCAGTTGCAAGAGCTTTATTCAGAATGGTTGAGATTAATCAGCCGATTCCGCCAGAATTGTACAAAGCTGTTGCTGAGATTTTGATGTTCGTATATAAAATGAAAAATCCTACAAATATACGAACACGAAATTGAATTATTGAAGTATTATAGATGTGTAATATTATGACAAAAGAAGATAACAGAAATTTACAACATTATATTGATATCGTACAAAAAGTGGCGAGAGTAGAGCATAAGCGTATTCCGTCACACATGGTGGAGTACGAGGAATTGTTGTCTATCGGTATTATTGCAATTCAGGTTATGATTAAAAACAAAACACCCGAACAACTTGCAAAATATAATTCTGCATACATTGCAACAGCTGTTCGTTGGGCTATTCGTAATGAATTGCGTATAAGATATAAATGGTACTCTTTGAAACACAAATCAGAAGAAGAGTTTGACGAAGAAGAAGCTGTAGAAGGCATGGATATGAAACAGGCAAAAGTTCGTGAAGCGATTTACGAAACTATATTGTCCATTGACGGTCTTGCTGCTGCCGCAAGTGATAATGAATCACCGTTTGATTTTGTCAAGGACCCACACGCTTTGCCTGATGAAAATGCTGAAATTTCCGAAATGGGTAAAATGATTAGGGTGGCAATTTCAAAATTACCGCCAAAAGAAAGAACCGTTGTTGAATACAGATTTTACCGTAATATGCAGGTCAAGGATATTGCTACACAAATCGGTTTGTCCCCTTCTCGTGTAACAAGAATTGTTCAATCTTCCTTGAATGCGGTTAGGGATTATTTGAACGCTCACGAGCAATACGGCTATTAGTTTTTTATAAATTATTTTGACGGTTTGCAAACTGTGACTATTTTTAGTAAACTTGTTTTGTATGGAAGGTCAAATTTACAAAATACATTCTGATTTTTATTATGTGCAAGCAAACGGTTGCACTTATGAATGCAAAATGAGAGAGGTTTTGAAAAAGCAACAGTTGAGAATTGTTGCGGGTGATAATGTTGAGTTTTCGGGCGGATATATAACAAAACTTCTTCCGAGAAAAACTTATATTCAACGTCCTGCAGTTGCTAATGTTGACCAAATCGTTGTAGTGAGTGCCTTAAAACATCCAGATTTGGACTTTCATCAGTTGAATCGTTATGTTGCACTTGCAAAATATTACAAAATTCCCGTGATTTTGTGTTTTAACAAAGAAGATTTAGGGTTAGAAAATAATTTGAGAGAAGAAATTCTTGAAATTTATTCACCGCTCGGGTATAAAATCGTCTTTACTTCTGCATTAGAACATCTCGGACTTGGTGAATTTCGAGAATTATTAAAGGGCAAAATTTCGGCATTATGCGGTAATTCCGGTGTCGGGAAATCAAGTTTGATAAATGCTTTAAATCCGAATGTGCATTTGAGAACAAAAGAAATTAGTGAAAAATTAAATCGTGGTACTCATACCACAAGACATTGTGAGATTATTCCGCTTGATGAAACTTCTGCAATCGTTGATACTCCGGGGTTTAGCAATGTAAGATTTGATTTTATTTTGCCACACGATATAGATTTATTGTTTCCTGAAATGGTTGAATTTCGTGAACTTTGCAAATATGGTGATTGTTTGCACATAAATGAAGACGGGTGCGGAGTTTTGGAAAATATTGATAAAATTGCCGAATCCCGATATGAAAGTTATATAGAATTTGTGTCTGAGGCTTTGGAATATAAGGAAAAAGTGAAATATAACGGTGTTAAAAAAGAAACGGCTGGTAAATTTAAAAATAATAAAATGCAGCCGAAAATCAGTGACAAAAAACGCCGTGCGGCACGAAATACGCAAAAACAAAATATATATAAGGAACTTGATGAAGATGAAAATGAGTAATTATATTGAGTTAATAAATGATAAATTAGATGAGTTTTTAGAGATTAAATACCCTGAAACAATTTTTAAATCAATGAAATACACGGTTTTATTGCCAGGTAAAAGACTTCGCCCCGTGATGTGTTTGGAAACCTGTAGAATGTTTGGCGGAGATATTGAAGAGGCAATTCCGACAGCGTGTGCGATAGAAATGTTGCATGCCCAAACCCTTATTCATGACGATTTGCCGTGTATGGATAATGATGATTACAGACGTGGAAAACCTACTAATCATAAGGTGTTTGGCGAAGCAATGGCGGTTTTGGCGGGTGATGCGTTGTTGACATTTGCTCCGCAAGTTATAACAAAATATTCAAAAAATCTTTCTTCTTCCGTTTTGATTAGGGTTTTGAACGAGTATTTTCAATTTGCGGGAGCGTACGGTGTTATAGCAGGGCAGGTCGTTGATATTGTATCTGAAGGTAAATTTCTTAATTTAGATAAAAATAATAAGAAGGAATTTGAAGAGGCTCAAAAGATTTTGCAATATTTGCATGTGCATAAAACTTCTGATTTGTTCTGTCTTGCAATGCGTACCGGTGCAATAATTGCGGGTGCGGATGATGAAAAACTTAACATTATCACTGAGTTTGCAAGAACTTTTGGACTTGCTTTTCAAATTGCGGACGATATTTTAGACGAAATTTCGACCTTTGAAACTATGGGAAAAACAATGGGCAAGGATAAAGAAGAGGGTAAGTTGACTTATGTTTCATTATACGGACTGGAGGAGTCGAAATGTAAACTTACTTGCCTTTTGAAAAAATGCTATGATATAATGAAAAAACAGAACATGTCATCAGTAATTTTAACTGATATAATGAATAATATATTTAAGAGAGTAGGTATTAATAATGAATTTTGAAGTTGTAAAGAATATGATTGCAGGGAACGGTTATGAGGTCATAACATGCGGAGTAACGGCAGCATTTTTTGCTCAAGTTATTAAGTTTATTTTGTTCACTGCGAAAAATAGAAAAATCAATTTCAAAATATTTTCAACAACAGGCGGTATGCCGAGTTCTCATTCTGCCGGCGTTATGGCTTTATCAACGGCTGCGGGATTGTTGGAAGGCTTTGACTCAACCGTTTTTGCAGTATCGTTAGGTTTTGCTTTGATTATTATGTATGATGCTGCAGGTTTAAGACGTGCTGCAGGTAAAACAGCCGCTTGTTTAAACAGAATGATGGAAGATTTTTACTACCACGATTTGCAGTCTGTAGGCGGTAAGTTGAAGGAACTTTTGGGTCACACTCCGTTTGAAGTTTTTGTTGGTGCGTTGTTCGGAATTATTTATACATACTTGCTTCATGTATATTTATTCATGGGCTAATTTTAATATGGGTTTTCGCTCTGCCGAAAATGAGCGAGTGCGTATTCGTAAAAATCGAAAGATTTTTGAATGATAAGTGAATAGTTTTATAAGTAGTGAGGGCGGTTGGCGCAGTTGGTAGCGTATCACATTGACATTGTGGGGGTCATCGGTTCAAGTCCGGTACCGCCCACCACTTATATAAAAGATATTGAAAAAGGTGAATTTTTGGTTTGCGAAAATGAGGGTCAATTTTCCGCTGTTTTTGCTTTTTTATCGGAAACGAACCGACTTATGACAAAATTTTTGCTGAAAAACGGTTTTCAGTATTGCGGAATTATTAAAAAAGAAGACGGTTCGGAACGGTTGGTTTATCAGACTTGCAATTAGGCTTTTTGCGGTTGTTGCTCTTTTTCAAGTGTTGTTGTAGTCGTAGCGGTTTCGGTTTTAGGCATTGTGTGATGAGGTTTTGCTTTACCCGTTTCAATTCCCGCTACCGTTAGTGCTATCGGAACGAATTTTGAAATAATGCTGCCAATAGGAGAATTTTCCGCCATTAGTGTTATTGCCAAGCAAACATCATCGATGTGCGGGGCAAAATCGGTTATTCTTATGCCTCTGTCGGCTTTTATTCCGTGTACTTTTTCGTTTATTGCGTTAGAAACTTTGTTCCCCGCAATGATACCTGTAGCAAGGCTTGTGCCGCTTATAACAGTTGGACAAAGAACTCTTAAAAATTTGTTTCCCGTTATAAATTTTGAGGCTTTTTGCAATTTAATATGCGGAGTTTCTGTTTTTGCTAATTTTTCAAATTTCTTATAAAGTATTGTCGGAACAGCCACAAAACCTAAAGGAATTGAAACATCACCAAGCAGTTGGTTTACGGCTTCACTGCATTTTGCCCCGAAGTTTTCTTTTTTGTCAAATATTGCACCGCCTGCAAGTCCGCCAAGTACAGATCCTAAACCCATAAGTAAAATTTGTGGAGCTTCAAATTTTAAAACTTTCATCTTTGGGTTGTTTTCATCTGCAATTTTAAATATAGCCCAATCTTTAATAGGTGTTTTTGCAATTCTTGAAGGACTTAATGAAAATTTTTGATGTTTCGCAATCATAGCAACCGAAGTTGCGACACCTAAAGCGGCCATTGCCGCCGTGCCAATTTTTTCTTTTGTCATCGGCTCATCTGATTTCGGGATATGAGTGAATGTTGTATTCTTTTGATTATAATTAGTAACTGGTTGTATATACATTTTCTAACCTTCGCTCCAACATTACCAAAACCAGTAAATAAAAAATATTGTTAGTTTTCAAGTTAATTTTAACAAATCTTATTATATATTTATTAATTTTGTTCCAAATATTCGGGAATAATTTTGAAAACATCGCCGACAATTCCAGTATCAGCAATCTCAAATATCGGAGCGGTTTCATCATTGTTTATTGCTATGATATGCTCAGAACCCGTCATTCCGATTGTGTGCTGAATTGCTCCAGAAATTCCGCAGGCAATGTACAATTTAGGAGTAACGGTTTTACCCGTTTGTCCAACTTGAATACTTGCCGGTGCAAGTCCCATTTCCACCGCACCTCTTGATGCCGCCAATGTTCCGCCAATTTTATCGGCAAATTTTTGAAGCAGGTCAAAGCCTTCTTTATTTTTCAAACCTTTTCCGCCCGCTACAATAATTTCCGCAGAATCAAGGTTGTTAATTTCGTTTTCAACAGTCTTTTTAAAATCGAGAATTTTGTATTTTGTTGAAGTTATATCAATGTTTATCGGGCATTGTATCATTTCGGTTTGTACGAAATTTGTTTCCGGATTTGTTTTGAAAACTTTTGGGCGAACCGTTGCCATTTGTGGGAAAGTTTTGCATAAAATCGTTGCCATAAGTTGTCCGCCAAAAGTCGGACGAGTTGCGGCGAGTTTTCCGTTTTCGTTAATGTCAAGCCCCGTACAATCCGCGGTTAAACCTGTTCCTAACGCACTTGCAATTCTTGGGGCAAGGTCTCTTCCTTGATTTGTTGCTCCGATTAGCACTATTTCAGGTTTAATTTGATTTATCAAATTGATTATGAGTTTTGAATACGTTTCAGTGTTGTAATTCTTGAAACTGTCGTCTTCAAAATAATAAACCTTGTTTAAGCCTTTGTTTTCAAATGCTTCTTTGTAGGTGTAAACCAAGTTTTTGCGGGTAAAAATTACCGCATTAACCTCAACTCCGCCGAGTTTTTGAGCAAGTTCTTTGGCTTTATCGACAAGTTCAAAAAATACCGTGTGGATAAATTCCTCTCTTGTCAGTTGTGCATAAATCAATATTCCTTTGTGTTCGTTGTTTTCAGGCATTTTTACTTGCTCCAAATTCAATGATTTTCCTTTTCAACAAATCTACACTTTCGCTCACTCCGAGTTGATATTTTTGAGCCTCGTGTGAAGGAAGATTGCGGAACGCTTTACTTACAAATGTCGGTGAGCCTTTTATTCCTACGTTTTCAGGACTTAATCCTAAATCAGTCATTGTGCAAACTTTGATTTCTTTTTTGCTTGCCGAAATTACCCCTGCGATTTTAGCTCGTTGAGGTTCAAAATTCTGTTTGATGACACAGATGAGTGCGGGAAGTTTTACCGCAACTGTTTCTATTCCGTCTTCAAGTTCTCTTGTCAGTGTCAATTCTTTGTTTTCGTATTTTACATAATCTTTGACGTATGTAACTTGCGGGAGCGATAAGAAATTTGCAATGTTTGGTCCAGTCTGAGCAGTGTCGCCGTCAACGGCAAATTGTCCGCAAATTATCAGGTCAAAATCAGGTTTGGCGTATCTTATTGCACGGGAAATCGTTAGACCTGTGGCATAAGTGTCTGCTCCTGAGAATTTTTTATCTGAAATTAACACCGCATTGTCACAGCCTAATGCAATAACCTTTCTCAACATGTCTTCTGCTTGAGGCGGACCCATTGTAAATACTGTAATTTCGGTGTTTTTATTTTCTTTTTTTAACTTAAGAGCAAGTTCAACCGCATAGACATCGTACGGGTTTATAATGCTTTCAACGCCTTCTCTTTGAATTGTGTTGTTTTCGGTCCACTTGATGTCCGTTGTATCGGGAACTTGCTTTATACATAGTGCAATTTTCATAGTGTTTTAAATTTTTTATTTGTGTGCAGTGGCAGCTTGGGCTTTTGCTCTTTGTTTTTGGTTAGCGTCAAGCAAAGCATTGTATGCCAATAGGTACATTGAGCATTTTTGAACGCTTGGAACATACCACGCACATTTTGTTTGGCTGCAAATCATATCAATTCCTGAACCGATACTGATTAGTGGACATACCGGAATATCATTTTTACCCATTTATTTTCTCCTATACTTTGTCTGCTTGTTTTAATAAATTACAACTTTCGCAACGTTTGCGTTCTTGGTCTTTGTAAATTCTTGTCCTGTTGATAACTTCATCAAAATCAATTTTGTGAGCATCAAAATCAGGGCCGTCAACGCAAGCAAATTTAGTTTGACCGCCAACGGTTACACGACAAGCACCGCACATGCCTGTTCCGTCAACCATAATCGGGTTCATGCTTGCTTCGGTGTAAATTCCTTTATCACGAGTAAGCTCTGCAACTGCTCTCATCATAGGCATAGGACCGACAGCGATTACATAGTCAACTTTTTCTCTATCTATAATCTCTTGCAATACTGTTGTTCCGAAACCTTTTATTCCGTAAGAACCGTCATCTGTTGTCAGATATAATTCAGTCGAAGCGGCTTTCATTTTGTCTTCCCAGAATAATAAATCTTTTGTTCTTGCACCTGAAATCATATAGACTTTGTTTCCGGCTTCTTTTAAGGCTTTTGATATTAGATAGCAAGGTGCGGCACCGTATCCGCCGGCTACGCAAACGACAGTTCCGTATTTTTTGATGTCGGTCGGCTTGCCTAGAGGACCCACGATATCAACGAGTTCATCGCCAACGTTAAGTTGAGCAAGTTTTTTGGTTGAATAACCGACAGCCATGAAAACGAGAGTTAATTCACCTTTTTCTTTGTCGATGTCGGCAATGGTAAGCGGAACTCTTTCGCCGTCTTGTTCAACTCTGAAGATAATAAATTGTCCTGCTTTTGCGTTTCTAACGACGTATGGAGCATCGATAGTAATTTCATATTGGTTAGGACAGATTTCTTTTTTTGATAATATTTTATAACCCATTTTGAACCACCTTATTTTTATTATTAAAAATTATACAACAAATTTTTAAATTACGCCACTGTATAACAACCCTGTAACAATAATAATCTTTTTAGAAGGAGAAGCACTTTGGTAGGTTCACCAAGATTTCATTCCTGTATATGACGAGTAATTTTACTAGCAAAATTTATTCGGGACAGTAGTGTTAAGCTTTTCTGAAAGACAAGTTTTTGGGTAGGTTTCCTGATATGTCATTCCGGCCTACGAGCCGGAATCTGTTACGATGTTAAACAGATTCTGAATAAGATAAAATCTACGCAATTAAAATTGCTTGATTTTTAATCTTTTCAGAATGACGATAGCTTTGCTATACTAAATCGTCACTCTGAATAACAAGAAAATTAAATGCTCATTGCATTCGCATAAATTTTCTAAGTTTTCAGAAGGAGAGCTTATTGTTTCATTGTGACCTTTGCCAAACCAGTCTTATGGAATGTAACTGAATTTTAGGGCGGCGAGAAGACGATTTTTGACGTTCAATTTCCGCAACACCGCCGCAACGTGAGCTTTTGCGGTGTGGAAACTGATTTGTAAAATGTTTGCGATTTCGGCATTGGTAAACCCTTGCGAAACCAATCGCATAACCTCGCATTCTCGCTTAGTGAGCATTTATCCTAACTTCTTTCTTTTGATTTTGAACTTAACTCCACAAATAGTAATAATCTTGTGGGTTCTTTCTCTTGAATTTTTTACTGAGAAGATCTTTTGTGCTAAAGTCATTCTGTTAAGTAATTTATAATAAAATTTCTTTGGATTTTTAGCAAGAATTGTTAATAAATTATATTCATATTCGGAAAATATATTTTTATCAATTTCTTTTTTTTCAATGGCATCTGCAAATTCATTTTGAAAATCTTTTAAATATGCTTTTTTACGTTTTTTATCTAATTTTAAATAATTAAATAGATAATTACAGAATTTAAAATGCTGAAATTCTTTTATGTAACATTCCTTTAAATCGTTATCCTTACAAAGAATATTATAAATATGTTGATATTCTGCTTTTATCCAGTTATAGCCGTTGGGATTGTTTGTACTGTTTGTTTGAAAGAAACGATAGTGATAAAAAGCTCTGTCAATTATTGCAAAAGTGTTTGAATAAATCATTGTTTGAAACCAAAATCCTTGATCTTGATACCTTGCTCCAGGAGTTGTGTTATATCTGATATTGTTCTTGTCTAAAAAGTTCTTGTTATATATGCCAGTCCAAGTATTCATTCCAATATTGAATATTTTTTTATCGTTTTTTAGCTTCAATATTTTATTATAGTAATTTCCTTTATAATCAAGTTTAGTATAATGTTGTTTTAAATCTTCATTAAATGTATAGAAATCAGATTTTATAAAATCAACTTGCAAAGAATTTGCGGTATTATATAGACTTTCAAACATGTCTAGTTCTACATAATCATCAGGTTCCACAATTCCAATATACTCGCCTGTTGCATTTTGCATTCCGACATTCATTGTATGTCCATAGCCTGAATTTGGTTTGTCGATTATTTTTATTCTGGAATCATTTTGGGCATATTCTTTAAGTATTTGTAGTGAATTGTCGGTTGAACCGTCATTAACGCAAATGATTTCAATATCTTGTAGTGTCTGTTTGATTACACTGTCCAAACATTCTCTCAAATATTTTTCTACATTATATACTGGTATTACAATACTAACTTTAGGCATTTTCTTTCTCCTCTATTAAATTTTCTAGTTCTTCAATATCAAGTTTGCTATTTTTTATTAATGTTATAAACATTTCTCGGTCTTCTTCATATTTATCAATTCGAGATTTTAAATAATTAAGCTCATTTTCCAATCTTCTAATTTTACTTTTGAATTTTATTTTTATTCCAAATATTGTAATGACTTTGTGATTATTACAATTCCTAACTGAAAAAATACTTTTAAGAAGGGAAGGCTTTATTCTTTTTGAAATTATTTTAAATGTTTCAGAATCTTTTTTATCAAAAAATGGTGTCATTTTGTAATACTTCCACCATTCGGTAATAAACGAATAGTTATAGTCGTCATGTATCAACCAAGGTTTGTTATGCCATACATAGTGGAAGATATATGGGGTTTTATAGATTTGTTCGAATATATTCTTTTTATCCTGCGGAAATAAGTTTATATATGATTTTAAATCTTTTAAAACATTCCAACGATAATCAATGTATGTTGTTGACTTTTCTAATACGGCATTAAGGACACATTGGTCTTGAAATTCTAAGGGTGAGTTTTTGAGTGCGAAATCAAATAATTTTAATGTGATGTTATCTTCTCTCATCTTTTTTACGTTAAACAATAAAATTCCTGCATTAAAATATTTGTTATTTTGTTTATATAAGTGTTTTTTGAAGTATTCTGAATATGACATTTTGGGGTGTAAGGAAGTTTTTATTTTATGGTTATTTACTGCTAGTTCTAAAAATGTATCTTGAATTGCACCTAAATAATTATCCTTTAAATCAATGTTGTATAAATTAAATAAATCCGTAAAGACAATAATGTCACTATCTAAATATATTACTTTATCATATTGTTTAAATATATCAGGTATAAAAAATCTAAAATAAGTTTCTATGGAAATATAATTATAATCTTTTCTTCTGCTCATGAAACTTTCTAAATCTTGATTTTTCAAATAATCACTAATGTTATAAAATTTGATTTCTGCATTATCATACTTTTTAAGCATGCTTTCTAATTTTTTCATGTTGTCGCATGTAATATCACGATGTAATACATTAAAATCAAATTTTGAATTTGAGTTTTTCAATATTGACATGATGACAGTAGCAAGCTGTTTTACATATCCGTTGTTTATTGAAAATACTACAGGTATTTTTTCCATTCTTTTATCCTTTCTCTCTTTAGTCTCTTTTTATAAGGCTATTCCTTTCCGATATCTTAGGTTTAAGTTCTCTTCTACGTTTATATATTTCAGTGCATCTGTTACTGTTGCTTGGTTGAATAACCATTGCAAATACGATAAATCCTTATACTTTTGGTAATAGTGGTAGCCAAATGTTTTTCTCCATGACGAGGCAGAATATTTATTGTTCAGTCCTAGTTCCATGCAAATTTCTTTAAATCGATAAAACACTGTTACCCTATCTATAGATTTTCCTTTTTGGTTGCAAAAAAGTGCTTCTTCGGGGTGTTTATCTTTTGTAAATTCTTTGATGGCTTCGACCAATTCGTCACATAGCGGTAATGTTTTGTCTTTTCCTATATTCAAATAATATTTGTTCTTGACGTCCTTAACCTTCAATTCCAGCAAGGTTTTTAGGTTTATTCCAGTGTTTATCGCAAGCAAAAACATCAGGTAATCCCTAAATTGTCCCTTTTTCAGATATAATTCTTTGATTTGGTTTATTATTTCAATTTCTTTTATCGGCAGGCTTGTATTCATAATTTCAATTCTTTGTTGGTCTTAAATCTCAAATAAATAATCTAAACTTAATGTCGGTTTGCTCAAAAATCTTCGGATTGTTTTCATTTCTATCAGGTCAAAGTCTGATTTACCGGCAAGTTTGTTGTTCAATGTCTTGCAAGTCATCTTTAATTCCCCTGCCAAATCTGTAACCCTGATATCTCGTCTTGTTAATTCTGCTTTTAAATTGTTAAACATATTTACCCCACTTTTTCTATTTTGTTAGTTTAATTAAGAAAATTTTACATTGATTTTTCGTATTTATTTAATATTCATTAAGCACAATATATATTATGTTGAATATTTAAACATGTCAAGTAAGCACTTTTTAAACCATAAAATTGTTACATTTTAAGACTTTTGCACAACTAAAACCACTCCTACTAATTGCAAAAAGAATTTATAAATAATAAAATATACTCGTAGGGGGGAATGAAATGAAAAATTTGGCACAAATGATGCGATTGTACAAAGCAAAGTTAAATCTCACAAATGAAGAGATTGCAACGCAAACAGGGCTACCGACAAATACAGTTGCCAGAATTTGCTCAGGCAGAACAAAATCCCCGAAACTCGAAACGCTCCGCAAAATTGCCAAAGTTTTTGATATCACTATTGAAGAATTGAGCGGTGGTGAAGGTGATGCCGTTGAACCTTACTATTTGGACAAAAAGACTGCCGAATTAGCCCTAAAAATAAAAAATGACTCGCAATATGCCGTATTGTTGGAATTAACCCGTGAACTGCAAAAAGAAGACATTGATGCTCTCGTTGGTATAATAAAAGCAATAAAACGTAACAGATAGTTATTGTTGTAATAAAAATTTTAAATCTCAGGCGATGCCGTGACCCACGTTTTTGCTTTGTGATATGTGTTCTGTAAGTATAAAAACTTGGTAGGCTCACCGATTAGTCACTCTGAACTTGATTCAGAGTCTGTTTGCCAAGATTGTACAAGCTTGATATTTATTGAAACAGATTCTGAATAAGATAAAATCTACGCAATTAAAATTGCTCGATTTTTAATCTTTTCAGAATGACGATATATTTTGTTCTTCTATTGTTTTCGCTTTTCTTTCCTGTTATACTCTTGTGTGTAGAAAGGAATGGGTATTATGATGGATTCAAATTTGGTGGAAGAATTTAATATTCAAATTAACAAAGAATTATTCTCTGAATATCTTTATTTGGCTATGAAAGCCTGTTTTCAAGAAATGAATTTGCAAGGTTTTGTAAATTGGTTTGATGTTCAGGTTCAAGAAGAACACGCTCATGCTATGGGCATGTTTGATTATCTTAACGAAAGAGGTTACAAAGCAGATTTGAGAGCGATTGAGGCTCCTGTTGTTGACGGAACAACTCCGCTTGAAATCTTTGAGCAAGTTCTTAAACACGAAGAATATGTAACCTCAAGAATTAATGAAATGGCTGATGTTGCGGAAGAGGTTAAAGACCGTGCAGCCTTGAAATTCTTAGATTGGTACATTAACGAACAAGTTGAAGAAGAAGCAAACGTAGGCGGTGCTTTGACAACTCTTAAACTTATCGGTGAAGACAAAAATGCTTTGTTGTTATTAGACAAAGACCTTGCAACAAGAACTTTTGTTGCTCCGGTTATCGGCTAGTCTCAACGCAAAATTTATAGTAAAAGGTTCGTCAAAAACTGAAATTTGGCGAACTTTTTATTTTGAACAAATACTTTCAGCAACGATAAAACCGGTTGTCCAACAGTTTTGCAAATTGAACCCGCCACAAAATCCGTCAATATCCAAAATCTCACCGCAAAAATACAAATTCGGATAATTCTTTGCTTCTAAAGTCTTGGAGTTAACTTCTTTCAAGTCAACTCCCCCGCAAGTTACGACCTCGCCTTCATTTGCCTTTGCCGTTATTTTAATTTCAAAATCAGTCAAGGCGAAATAAATTTTGTCCCGAATTTTTCCGTTAATCTTGTGACATTCGGTTTCTTCCTCAATGTTTAATTCCTTTAAAAGATACTGTGCAAAAGACTTTGGCACAAGATTTCCGAGCAAATTTTTTATTGATTTGTGCGGATTTTTGTTTAATAAATCTTGCAAATCGAAATCCTCTAAAAACCTGAAACGCAAGGCATAAGGCATATTATCACGAGCCTTTATTGAAGAAATTTTATAAATCAAAGGTCCTGAAATTCCCTTGTGCGTAAACAAAACATTTTCTTGTAAAATTGTTTTACCGAGTTTTACTTTGACGTTTTTCAAACTTACGCCTGAAATTTCCGAAAAATCCTTTTCCGTAATCAACCCGACCAAAGATTTTGTTTGTGGAATAATTTTTATGTCCAAATCTTTTAATAACTTAGTGCCGGCATGACCTCCTATTGCCACCACAACAACATCAAAAGCGTAAGTCGATTTATTGGTTTTGATTTTGTAACCGTTCTCAAGTCTTGAAAGTTCCAACACTTCTTCTTTTATTTTTTGGACGTTTGAAATTGATTTCAAAAACTTTTCTCGTACTTCGCTTGCCGAATTTGAAGTCGGAAAAATTCTGTTATCCTCTTGGGTGTAAGTTTGAATCCCGAGAGAATTCATAAATTCTAAGGTTTGAGAAGTCGAAAATCTTGAAAAAAGTGAGTACAAAAACTTTTCACCACGAGGATAATTTTTTGCAAGTTGTTTGAAATCGTATTCGGCATGTGCCAAATTGCAACGTCCGCCACCTGTCGGCAAAAGAGTTCTCAAAAAATTCCCCTTGTCAAAAAGGGTAACCTCAAAACCGAAATCGGATAAAAATTTTGCAGCAGCACAACCCGCAGGCCCGCCACCGATAATGGCTATTGTTTTATTAGAAATCGACTCTTGTTCCATATAAAAATACCATTTCAGGGTTTTCCAAATCGTTGTGCATTTCAACTATATTTTTATGTAATACCGGATGCACAAATTCAGGGTTAAGTTCAAGCATCGGAACAAGCGTAAATGCTCTCAAATGAACATATTTGTGCGGAATTGTTAAATTCTCTTCGTTGATAACTTCTTTACCATAAAACAAAATATCTATATCAATCGTGCGGTCTTCATAGTCTTGAGAAGAATGTTTTTCTCTTCCTAATTGTTTTTCCACACGTTGACAAATTTCTAAAAGTTCTTGCGGTGAATATTGTGTTTTAATTTCAACAACAGCATTAACAAACCAAGTTTTTGTGTTCATGTTCCACGGTTCTGTTTCATAAAAAGCCGAAGTTCTGACAATAGAAATCTTTTCGTCCCCTCCAAGCAGTGCTGCAGCCTGTTGGACAAAACCGATTCTGTCGCCTTTATTCGAACCTAAACTTAAATATGCTATTGCCATATCCTGATTTTATAAATTTTTGTATCTATTGTCAACATGTTTCTATTTCTTTGATGTATAATTTTTTGTATGATTACTTATTCAATAATATTGGTTTTATTACTACTTGTTGTAGTTTCTATGTTTAGCGAGCTTTTCCTTTACGGATTGGTTTCAACTTTGTTATTTATTGTCTTATTGCCGTTTTACTATGTAATCCGTGCGATTAGCGGTAAATTTTTATATGGTTGGAAAGAGAAGTTAGGATTTTTTAAATCACCGGATTTGGGTTCAAAAGTAATAATGTTTCACGGGGTTTCGGTCGGTGAAGTTATTGCGTTGGAAAATCTTATTAAAAAGACAAAAGAAGTTTTCCCCGATTATAAAATAGTCGTGACAACGGGTACAAAAACAGGGCAAGAGGTTGCACTTAAAAAATACGCAAATCTTGCTGATTTTATTACATATTTTCCGTTTGATATTGCATTTTGCGTTCAATCCTTTTTGGTTAAGGTCAAACCAACGGTTGTGTTGATTGCGGAAACAGAATTGTGGCCGATTTTTGCATCTTTTTGCAAATTGAAAGGGATTAAGCTATATACAATTAACGGCAGAATGTCTGATTCCACCTACAAATTGTATAAATTGTGTCGATATTTCTTCAGGAAAATTCTTGTTAAATATACAAAAATTCTTACTCAAAGTGAGATTGACCGTCAAAAACTTGTTTCTATCGGTGCTCCTGTTGACAGAACTTTTGTAATGAAGAATTTAAAATTTGACGTAAAACCGACAACAGAACATGTTGAAATCGGTCAAGACGGACATAGAGTAATCATTGCGGGTAGTACGCATAATGGTGAAGATGAAATCGCATTGAAGATTTTTGCCGAAAAAATCAAAAAATATCCTGATATAAAATTACTTTTGGCATTACGTCATACAACAAGATTACCGCAGGTTTTACCGTTAATTGAAAACACGGGATTGTCTTACGGTTTCCGTTCAAAAGGCGATACTTTTAAAGATAAAGATATTATCGTCCTTGATACAATGGGCGAACTTGGGAAAATGTATTCAATTTGTTCTTTTGCGTTTATTGGCGGGAGTTTCAACAATACGGGCGGTCATAATCCGTTAGAGGCAACAGTTTACTCAAAACCGACAGTTACGGGTCCTTCAATCCATAATTTTAGAGATATTTATTGGTTGTTATCACAATCTCATGCAGGAAAAATTGTTAAAACCCCTGAAGAGATGAGCGATTATATAGAAAAATTGCTTTCGGATAACGACTTTTATCAACAGGCATGCAAGGATTGCGAAACAATATTCAACGATCAACAAGGGGCATTAGATATCGTTATTGAGGAATTGAAACAGGTTTTGGATTAAGGGAAAATATTTAAGTGATTCAGAATTTCTGAACGGTGGGAATCACTCCGCTTTTTCCACCCTACGATTTTTAATCTTTTCACCGACAAGTCATGCTGAACTTGATTCAGCATCTTTTCCATAATCAATATAAAACAAAAAATTAAGTCCAAAAACTCTAGTAGAACCTTGCCATGAAGAGACCCTGAAACGAGTTCAGGGTGATCCTTTTGGGGCGTCTTGCCTTTCTGAATGACGTATGCAGGGTCGAAGTCCTTAGTGATTTTAATTGTTTGGATAGCAATCCAAACCTACATTGGGCTGAGTGGCATTGGACGGCTCCTCTTCATAAACTTAACAGTGTTACGAAATGTTAAGTTGAGTTTAAAATGGCTGAAACCCTTGCTATAATCCCTTTATGGTATGGTATGGTATGGTGGGGCGGGGCGGAGCAATAACTAGCTTTCAAATGTTTTTATATCAATGTAGGGAAAATCGATTTACACCAAATAAAAAATATAGGTAAACAAAAAGAAAGCAGGTAAAATTATGACAATGATTAGTAAATTGACAACAGCAGCAGGTACAACAGTTACAAAGTACTTAGATAAAGAACTAATGCCAAAAGGTTATAGCAGAGTATTAAAAGAGATAAAATATGCTCCAAATTCTAAACTTTCACAATTAGGTATAGATAGGGTTGTAATTAGAAATGTCGGAAAAGAGGGCAAGAGTATTTTGGCATTGAAAGGTAACAGACCTTTGTTCGACGGTGTTACAAAACCAACAGGGAAGTATGAACAAAGTGTAACATCTCAATTTAAAGAGTATATTGCTGCTGCAAAAACAATGTTAGAGAAAGGTTTTTCTCTAAAATAAAACTTGTAGTGTGGAAAAAGCAAAGCGGTTTCCACCTTTTTCAAAAACAAAACCGTTCGGAATTTTGAAATCTTCCGAACGGTTCTATTATACTATTAAACTACACAAAATACCTTTTATTCTTTAGCCTCTTGAGCCTGTTTAGGTTCTTCAGCACCTTCAACTTTGCCCAAAATTTGAGGAAGTTCGATGCCTGCTTGTCCTGCCAAGTCGTGCATTGCTGGTAATGATTTGATAAGATCTTTCATAAAGTTAGCGGTGGTTGAACCGTTAGCGGTACCGGTTCCGCCGTCCCAAACCGTAATCTTATCAAATTTGATGTTTTTGATTGCATCAACCTGTTTTTCAACGATTTTTTCGATTTTTTCAATCATAAGGAAGCTTGTAGCGATTTCAGGTCTGTTATTAGAAATTTTAACAAGGTCTTGATAACCTTTTGCTTTTGCTTCCAAAACGGCTTTAACACCTTCAGCTTCTGCAAAGTATTTTGCTTTGATTGCATCTGCTTCACCGAGAGCGATACGTCTTGCTTTTTCTGCTTCCGCATCTGCTTGAACTTGAACTTTAAGTTTTTCAACTTCTTGTCTTGCAAGTTCTTCTTTTTTCAATTTTGCTTCTTCCTGTTCTTTTTGAGCAAGTAAAACATCTCTTTGTGCGTTTGCTTTCGCTACTTCTCCTTCTCTGAACGCATCGGCCTGTTTTACTGCCAAAGTTGCGTTGTATTCGGCAATATTTGCTTTTGAAATATTTTCACCTTCAACTGCTTGAGCTTCAAGGTTAGCGGTTTGAATACGTTGTTCTTTCATTGCACTTGTTTTACCGATTTCGGTTTGAGCAAGTTGTTCTGCTACTTCAACTTCTTTTACTTTATTTGCTTCCGCTTCACCAATTACGGCTGTTGAATTGATGTTTGCAGTTTGAACTCTTTGCTCTTTTTCCGCATTTGTTTTACCAATCGCAGTTTGTGCAAGTTGTTCTGCCACTTGAACTTCTTTTTCTTTGTTGGCAGAAGCTTCACCGACTGCACCGAGTTTTTCTTGTTGTGCAACTTCAACTTTTGCCTTGTTGATTGCTTCTGCTGCGGCTTTTTTACCGATTGCATCAATATAGCCTGATTCATCTGTAATATCTTTGATGTTTACGTTGATAATTTCAAGACCGATTTTATTAAGCTCTGTGTTTACGTTTGCGTTGATTTGTTCGAGGAATTTTTCTCTGTCTTGGTTAATTTCTTCGATTGTCAATGTTGCAATAGCAAGACGTAATTGACCTAAAATAATATCGCTAGCCTGAGTAATTACATCGGGTTTTGTCAAACCTAACAAACGTTCTGCTGCGTTAATCATAATTTTAGGGTCTGTAGAAATACCGAAAGTAAAGGTTGACGGTACTGCTACACGGATATTACCCTTTGACAAAGCCCCTCTTAAGTCAATATCCGTTGTCATAGGTTCAAGTGAAAGTACTCCGTAATCCTGAATTAGCGGGATAATAAAAGTTCCGCCGCCGTGTACGCATTTTGCGGTTTTTTCTCCGCCTGTTTTACCGTAAACTACGATAATTTTGTTTGACGGGCATCTTTTGTATTGATTTGCTATAAATATAAAGCAAGAAATCAACACGAGTGCTGCTGCAACTATTAATCCAAACATTTTTCCTCCTTTTATTTTTGTTTGATTATTGATTTTTCTTTTATTCTGCTTTTTCTATAAATAAAGTTTCGTTTTCAACTTTTACAACCTTTATCGGGGTGAATGCTTTTATTTCTTCGTCAGTTGAATTTATCGCATTTACAACCGATAATTGTTCATTGATGTCTATTTCTATTTGCCCTTCTGATTTTGGTGCAAATTGAGTGTATGCTTTGCCGATTTGGTTCAAAGCTTTTGAATAATCTTTTTTAACATTTTTTTCTAATTTTTTTACGCTGAACATCAAAAATGCTGTTCCTGCCATAAACACAAGTCCGACTAAAATTGCGACCAAGACGTTAACAATGTGAGAAAATCCGAACTGTTTTAGTCCTGCATAACCCATCCAACCAAACGCCATAAAAAATGCCAAAACTGATTGAATAGATACAAAATTGAACGAGCAATCCGTGTCGATTTCGGAATTAAAATCTGCAATAACTTCACTATCTCCGCCAGTAATTGTGAAGAGTACCAATTTTATTGCGAAAACGAGTGTTGAAAAAATTGCTAAGTAATAGTACGCTGCAATTACGGTATCGTTAGTTAGTGGAATTGACATAATTTTATTCTCCTATGATTCGTCTTTTTTCTTTGTAGTCTTTTTGTGTTTATAAGATTTTGAACTCTTTGTCGGTGAACTTTTCTTGACCATGCTTGAAGAGGTTTGTATTCTTTTTACGCTATAAACATCGGGTAACGATTGAATACATGCAATAACTTTTTTTAAGGTATCAATATTATCAAGTTCCAGTCCGATTTCGATAATTCCGACATGGTTTTTAGTTTTGATATTTGCACTAACAATGTTTGTATTGTTATCTGATACCGCAGAAATTACGTCCTTCAACAGTCCTAATTTTTCGGCGGTTTCAATTCTTATTGTAGTGTTATATGTTTTGTTTGTATTAACACCCGCCCATTGAATTTGCATTAAGCGTTCGGTCGGGATAGTTTCTAAAGTCTTACAATCAGCTCTGTGAACGGAAACCCCTTTAGAACGGGTTACAACACCTACAATCGGTTCGCCCGGAATTGGGGAACAACATCTTGCAAACGAATACATCAAACCTTCTAGCCCAATGATATCTTTTTCGGAGTTCTTTCTTCTTGAGTTTTTGAAATTTTCCTCAATAGTTTTTTCTTTCGGCTTTTTGAGTTTGTTTGTAACCTTGTTAACCGTAGTTTCTCCGTACCCGAGAGCCGCAAACAAATCTTCTGCGGATTGGTAATTCATTGTTTTAGCAATTTTTTCAAATTCGCCTTGCTTTACATATTCATCAAAAACCGCTTTGGTCAATTCGTGTTCAAGGTTAGTTTTGCCGAGTTTGACGTGTTCTTCACGATTATTTTTCTTGAACCATTGACGAATTTTTTGGGACGCTTGCTTGGTAACTACAAAAGTCAACCAATCAAGTCGTGGTGACGGCGTTTTAGAAGTTAAAATTTCAACAATATCACCGTTATTAAGTTTTGTATTTAACGGAACGATTCTGCCGTTTACGAGTGCTCCGACTGTTTTATGACCGACATCTGAGTGGATTCTGTATGAAAAGTCAACGGGGGTAGCATTTTTAGGCAAGTCTAAAACATCACCGTTCGGTGTGAATGCAAAAACCTGATCTGAGAATAAGTCTAATTTAACGCTTTTTACATAGTCTTCGGCGTTTTTCATTTCTTTTTCGTATTCAACAAGTTTGTGCATCCACGAGAATTTCATGTCTGCTGCATTGTCCGCTTTTTGAGAACCTTTTTCTTTGTATCTCCAGTGAGCTGCGATACCATATTCTGCGACTTGGTGCATTTCCCAGGTTCTGATTTGAACCTCTAGCGGTTTTGAGCGAGGACCTATGACGGAAGTGTGCAAAGATTGATACATGTTGCCTTTGGGCATTGCGATGTAATCCTTAAACCTTCCCGGAATAGGTTTAAATTGTGAGTGAATTAAACCCAAAACCTCGTAACATTCTCTAACCGTGTTGACTATTACACGAACTGCTGTTATGTCGTACAGGTCGTCAAATGTGATATTTTGACGTTTCATTTTTGCATAAATACTGTAATAATGTTTTGCACGTCCGGTAATTTGTGCTTCAATTCCGCTTTTCTTGACGTCTTGAGAAATCTTATCTATCAAAAGATTTACGGTTTCTTCTCTTGCCGCTTTTGTTTGGGCAACAAGTTGTACAATTTCGTAATATTTTTCGGGTTCAAGATATTTTAGGGATAAATCTTCAAGCTCTGCTTTAATTTTATAGATACCTAATCGGTTTGCAAGCGGTGCAAAAATGTCGATTGTTTCTTGAGCAATTTTTTTCTGTTTTGCTGGCTCCATAAAATTAAGAGTTCGCATATTGTGCAATCTGTCAGCAAGTTTCAAAAATATTACTCGAATATCGTTTGCCATTGCGATAAACAGGCGGCGGAAGTTTTCGGCTTGACGTTCTTCTTTCGATTTGAATTGAAGTTTGCCGAGTTTTGTAACCCCTTGAACAATATTTAATACGTCTGTTCCGAAAAGATTTTCAATGGTTTCGGGTTTTGTGTCGGTATCTTCCAAAATATCGTGCAAATACGCTGCAACAAGTGTATGCGTATCTACTTTTAGATTTGCAAGTATTCTGGCAACCTCACATGGGTGAATAATATACGGTTCACCAGATACCCTAAATTGACCATCGTGGAGCTTTTTTGCAAATTTATAAGCCTTTTCAACTTGTGCAATCTCTTCCGGAGAGTGCTTTTGAGCAATCATTAGCTCTTTTACTTCTTTAAATTTTTCAACATCTGACATAATAGACTTATGATATAAATTATATTCAGGATTTTCAACAAAACCCGAGAAATTTCATCTAAAAGGATTAGAAAAACTGTTTATGATAAACTTGTTTTATGATTAAGCAAACAAAAGACGGGTTAGTGTTACGCATAAAAATTTCTCCAAATTCAAAATCCAATGAAATTATTTTGGAAGAAGATTTCGCAAAGATAAAAATTACCGCTCAACCCATAGAAGGCAAAGCAAACAAAGCGTTGATTGAATTTTTGTCAAAGAAATTCAAAATTCCGAAAAGTTCTATAAAAATTCTGAAAGGCGAAACCTCAAAGGAGAAAACTATTTTGTTTGAAATAACAGATGATGAAAAATTAAAATTTGTAACGGAAACTTTTGCCAAATAGCAAAATAAAATATGTTTGAATTTAGAATAAACATAAACATAGGAGAATTATTAAATGAATGTTCAAAGATTAAATCCGTTCGGTTACACTGCAACAACAGAAAATGGCAATCAATACAAAGCAACAAACAGAGCAACAGTAGGACTTTTAGCCGTTACGGCTGCAGAATTGGCACTTCCAGTTGTTGCAAAACGCACTATTAAAGACCCGGCAGTAAGAGGTATTTTGAAAGAATTTTCATCTGTTAAAATTATTCAAAATTCGTTAGAGCAAATGCTCGGTAAAAAGTTCTCAACTAAAGCTGCTATGGCGGTTGGTGCGGCAGCGGTAGCTATTGATGTTGTCGGCGGTCTTTTGTTTGGTCAATGGTTAGATAATAGAACCAATAAAAAACGTGCGGCAAAGGCTGATGCTTTAGCACAAGAGCAAGCAAATAATCCTGCAAATATTGATGAAGAAGCCTAGTTGACTTTTTCTTCGGTTTATTTTTATAATTACTTATCAAAAAAAGGAAAATTATGAAAAACTTTTTACAAAAATATCATCAACATCATGTTCATATCAACCTGAAGGGGTTGTAGAATTGGTGATACGCTTGTAAATTTTATAAATTCAATTCTTAAAACAACTTCTTCAGGATAGACAAAGCGAGAAGTTGTTTTTTTAGTAAAGAATTGAGGTTGAAACAAAAAATATGACAATAACAGGTATAATTTCCGCAATCGGAAACAATAGCAGTATTTACCCCCTAATCGTTCGTGACTGTTGTATAGAAGCACCGTCAAAAATTCTTATTGCAAGAAAAGAAAACAAAAAAGAATCCGACGCTATGGCAAATGATGCAACTCGTGAAAAATTTATTGATGAGTATGCAACTTCGGCAATTTGGCTCGGCGGTATTCCTGCGGTTGAATTTTTAGCAGACAAATATATTTCAAAAAGAGGATTTAGCCCGCTTGTTAATTTGAAATTGTTTAAGGCTGACAAAAATCCTGCTGATAAACTTGTTCAAGGGATTGAATACAATATAAATAAATTCAAAAATATCAAATCAAAAGATGTTCAAGAAGCCGTAGCGGATTTGGTTAAAATAAAAAATAATAAATCTGGATATGAAAAATTATTATCTCAAAAATTCCTTGCCGCAACGATTATTCCAACCGTTATTATGGGGTTTGTACTACCGCCGCTTAATTTTGCACTAACTAAAAAACTAAGAAAAAATAAGGCTCAAAATCAACAAAATTCTCAAAAGAATACAAAAAATATTGATTTTACTTCTGCACAAATTGATTCCTTTAGAAAGTCTATGCCTAATAAAGAGGTTGCCTTTACGGGAAATAATTTTGTATCGACTATTGCAAATTTAAGAACCGTTGACAAAATGGCGATTTCAGACGGCGGATTAACTGTTGGCAGGGTTTCAACTTCAAGAAACAAAGACGAAGCCTATGTAAACGCTTTCAGAATGATTGGTTCAATGATTTTGAATTTTGTAACTCCTGTTTATATTGCAAAAGCTTTGGATAAATTTGCAAACAGAACTTTTGGAATAAATGTTAATCTTGACCCGCTGATTTTGGATAATGAAGGTTTTATTGATGCAATAAAAGAAAACAAAGTAGAATTGCCAAAATCAACGAGTGCAAAGGATTTGATTGATTTTATTGACAATAAACCTGATACTTTATTTTCTAAATTTGCTCAACAAATGAAAAAAGTTACTTATTTGAAATCAGGATATCGTGACCCGAGAAAATTTGTAGATATTGAGGATTTGGCAAAGTTCAGAAATGAATTTGAAAACTTTATAAAAGCAGCTCAAAAATCTAAAAATATTGAAAGTTTTACAAGAAAAGCAAAATTTGTAAAAGGATTTAATATTTTGGCAAATGTCGGAATTTCAAGCTTCTTACTTGCGGGAGTTTTGCCAAAATTACAATACGGATTTAACAAACTTGTGACGGGTTCTTACACCGACCCGGGTTTAAAAAATCAATAAAATTTTTCTGTAAAAATACAACAACAAGATGACCTTTTCCTACTATACAAAATGCGATTTACATGGTATTATTTACTTAGATGTAGTAGGAAATATTTTTGAATATATATGCAATGAATTTTATTTGAAAAATTGAATAAAACAAACTCGATAGGTTATATGTATCGGGAATTGCGTGTATAAAAAAATAGAAAAGGATAAGGTAATACTTTATGTCAACCATGCACTTGGCAGTATTATTGGCATTAATGGCTCTTACGGTAATGGTATTAGCCGCTATGCTGATTGTTCAAAAAAGCAAAGTTAAAAATGCTTTTGAATCCGTAAGTAAAGACAGAAAAGCCCTTGAAGAAAAAGAAAAACTTTTGTACAAGGAAGCAAAAATTAAAGCAGTTGAGGAGCTTCAAGACGACAGAGAAAAACTTAACGAAGAAGAGCGTGAAAGACGTCAAGAGCTTGCTCGTCAGGAACAAAAATTAGCAAAACGTGAAGATATGCTTGAAGATAAAATTCAGGAATATACCGAAAAAGAAATTCAAGCACAAAATAAAATGGACGAATTGCTTAATAAAGAAGACTATTTGGCAGAATTGGTTCAAAAACAAACCGAAGAGTTGGAAAGAATTTCAGGCATGTCTATTGAAGATGCAAAGAAAACTCTTTTGGAAAAATTACGCAACGATTTAGCACAGGAACAAATGATGCTTGTGCGTGAGAACGAAGCAAAAATCAAAGAAATTTCTCTTGAAAAATCAAAAGAAATTTTATCAACGGCAATGCAACGTTGCATGATTGAGCAGGTCGTAGAAACAACGGTTTCTGTAGTTGCTCTCCCGAGCGATGAAATGAAAGGTCGTATTATCGGACGTGAAGGTCGTAACATCAGAGCCTTAGAAACCTTGACAGGTGTTGATTTGATTATTGATGATACTCCTGAAGCAGTTGTATTATCAAGTTTTGACCCTGTAAGACGTGAAATTGCAAAACTTGCGTTAGAAAAACTTATCGTTGATGGTCGTATTCACCCCGTAAGAATTGAAGAAATGGTTGAAAAAGCCAGAGAAGAAATTGATAAAAAGATTTGGCAAGAAGGTGAAAATGCCGCATTAGAAATGGGTGTAATGGGGCTTAATAAAGAACTTATTAAAACCTTAGGACGCTTGTATTACAGAACCAGTTACGGGCAAAATGTTTTGAAACATTCACTTGAAGTAGGTCACATTGCAGGCATGCTGGCTGCTGAACTCGGAGCAAACGAAAAGATTACAAAGCGTGCGGGTTTATTGCACGACATCGGTAAAGCGGTTGACCAAACTCAAGAAGGTACACACATTCAACTAGGTGTTGAACTTGCTTCAAGATACGGTGAAAAGCCTGAAGTTATCCACGCAATCGAGGCTCACCACGATGATGTAGTAGCAAATACCATTGAGGCGGTTTTGGTAAAAGTTGCAGATGCTATTTCTGCAGGTCGTCCGGGAGCAAGACGTGATACTTTGGAAATTTATATCAAACGTTTGCAAAAAATTGAAGAAATCGTAAACAGTTATGAAGGTATTAAACAATCGTTTGCGGTACAGGCAGGACGTGAAGTCAGAATTATCGTACAAGCGGAAATGTTTGACGATTTGGCTTCTGGCAAGTTGGCAAGAGATGTTGCAAAACGAATTGAAAACGAACTTGATTATCCGGGACAAATCAAAGTTACGGTTGTAAGAGAGTTCAGAACAACGGAAATTGCAAGATAGGAGATAAGTTGAGGAAATAAAGAAGCCGAGTTAAAATTATATAAATAACTTGACTTCTTTGTTTTTAGTATAAAAAGGTATTAAAAATGGAAGACGAAGCGAAAGTGATAAAAGTTATATTTTTCGGAGATGTTGTCGGTAAGCCCGGAAGGTTTGCCGTACGGGATTATTTGGCGGAAAATTCTCAAAAGTATGATTTTGTTATTGCGAATATTGAAAATGCCTCTCACGGCTTCGGGCTGACAGAAAAGAATTACAATGATTTCAAAACTTATGGTGTAAATTGTATGACTTGCGGGAACCATATTTGGGATAAAAAAGATATTTATACATACATTGATTCTGCTGATTGTTTGTTAAGACCTATCAATTACCCGAAAGGTACTCGTGGGGTTGGTAGCAGAATTTTTGATATGGGAAGTTTTAAAATCGGTGTGATAAATGTTCTTGGCAGAGTTTTTATGAACTTGGTAGATTCACCTTGGGAACTTGTCAAAGAGGAAATTCAACGAATTAAAGAAATTACACCGGTAATTGTTATTGATTTACACGCTGAAGCGACAGCGGAAAAGATTTGTTTCGGCAGATTTTGTTCTGAGTTGGGTGCCAGTGCATTGTGGGGAACGCACACTCATGTTCAAACTGCTGATGATTGTATTATGAACGGTAAAATGGCATATATTTCCGATGCGGGATTTTGCGGTGCCTCTGACGGGGTTATCGGAATGGATTATCAAACCTCATTAAACAGGTTTTTGACAAGTATTCCCGAACGTTACGAGGTGGCTCCGGGCGAAATCACTCAGGTTAATGCCGTTGAGGTTGAGATTGACACCGTAACAGGTAATGCAATCGGTATTAAAAGAATTAATTGTAGTAATAATAAAATAAAAGAGGAAAAGGTAAGTGAAAAAGAGAACTGATTTACATATTCATACTTATTTTTCAGACGGTGTCTTTTCGCCTGAAAAAATAGTAGATACTGCTATTGATGTCGGTCTTGATGCTATTGCAATTACTGACCACGACAATATTTTGGCTTATGATGTTGCACAAAATTATATCAAAGAAAAAAATCTTTCAGACAAAATCGAAATTATACGAGGGATTGAAATTAATACCCTTTACAAAAATCACGAAGTCCATATTTTAGGATATTTTATGGATACGACAAACTCTGATTTTGTTGAATTATTGAAGGTTCAACAGGCTGCCAGAATTAAACAAACTAAAGAAATCATTAAACTTTTGGCACAAAAAGAAGGTATTAAAATTAAATTTGAGGACGTTAAAAAACTTGTTGCGGAAGGTGGAAGCATCGGACGTCCGCACATTGCAAAAGCGATTACAAATGCGGGCGGAACCAATAATATTATGGACGCTTACGCAAAATATATCCACGATGATTCACCTGTTTATGTACAAAGAAAGACAGTTTCTCCGTTTGATGCTGTCGAAATTTTGTATGATGCGGGCGGAATTCCCGTTATTGCACACCCTCACGATTTAGAAATTGCGGAACCGTTGATTAAGGAACTTATGAATTACGGTTTGAGAGGAATTGAGGCTTATCACAGAAAACACTCACCCGCTTGCGTTGAATATTTCTCAACAATGGCGGAAAATCTTGGTTTGATTGTGACGGGCGGGTCAGATTTCCATACTCCGAATATTATGAACGGTCAAATCATTTTGGGTAAAAACTTTATCCCTGAGTGGGTTTATGAAAAACTTGTGGCAGAGAAAAAGCGTATAGATATGGCATAAAGGATTATTTTATGAAAAAACATTTTTGGCGAATTGAATATTCAATAACATTATTTGTTGTTTTTGCGATAATTTTAATGTTTATTCCTACTAAATTTATTGCAACAAAAGATGCTACATCTATTTCTATGTGGAATGAAACTATTAACAAAATGGAATATATTTTCTCGGCAATGAATGCTCATTCTGATACTGATATTTTGAAAGGTTTAAAAAATGCAAAAGACGATGCTCAACGTGAGCAGTTAATGATGATTTTGGTTAAACCTTATTTGAGAATTACGGAAGATAATCTTTTGCAAAAAAAATCTTATCAACCTAAATATTTGAACGGTAAAGTCGTAAAAGGCGGTGACAGGTACTATTTTGACAAACTTTATTTGACAAAAAACAATAAGGTTGTCGGCTTAAAAGATATTAAAGACGAAGACGTTTTTCACCCTGTATTTTTAATGATGTTTGACATGAACGGTGTGAAAGGTCCTAATGTATGGGGTAAAGATATTTTCGGGTTAAATATCTTTATTGATGGCAATATCGCACCGATTGGTTCGGGGTGGAGTATCAACGAATTAAAATCCGATTGCTCGGAATACGGTACTGGAGTTGGTTGTTCGCATTATTATCGTATAGGCGGAGAAATCAATGAGTAATATCAAAAAAGTTTGTGTATTTGCATCATCCAGTGATTTTTTAGCACCCGTGTATTATGATGAGGCTAAAGAGTTGGGCAAATTGCTCGGTCAAAACGGCTACGATATTGTTTATGGCGGAAGTACACTGGGAATGATGTGGGCTTGTGCCGAACAGGTCAAACTCAATGGCGGAAAAATCTTTGGTATAATGCCGCAAAGACTTGTTGATATGGGTTGTAGAACGGATAATTGTGATGAATTTGTTTTGGCACAAGGTATGCGTGACCGAAAAGATACAATGGACAAAATGTCAGATGCCGTAATTGCTTTGGCTGGCGGTTTCGGTACTTTGGAAGAATTATCGGAAATGATTGTACAAAAACAGTTGGGGTACAATAAAAAGCCGATTGTTATTTTAAATACGGATGGCTTTTATGACAATTTACTCAGATTTTTTGATACCGTAATTTCTGAAAATTTCGCAAATAAGGCTTCGGCAAATCTGTTTTACGTTGCAGCAACCCCGTTTGATGCAGTTGAATACATCAAAAATTACGTTGAACCGCAAAATGTTCCTTCAAAACATGAAATTTATTCAAGATAAGGAGTAATTTGTGGAATGGGTTAAAGACTTTTTATTGCAAGAGTTTTCAGGGTGGGGAAGGTTCGAGAGAATAATTTTCCCTTTAGAAATCTTGTTTATTTTAATTCTTTCCATAACATTAAAAGACAATCCCGTTGCGATAATTTCAGCAGTTTTTGGGATAAGTTATACAATATTGGCGGGAAAAGGTAAGATTTCTTGCTATTTTTTCGGACTTGCGGGAACTCTTTGTTACTCGTATATTTCTTATAAAAATTCTCTCTTTGGAAATTTGGCTCTTTATGTGTGCTATTATTTGCCAATGCAGGTTTATGGAATTTTTAAATGGAAAGAACACTTGAATAAAAAAACTTGTTCTATTGAAAAGACTAAATTGTTGGGAAGAGAAAATTTGGTATATTTTTCGTGTGCAATTTTGCTAACTGTAATTTGCTATTTTGTGTTGGTAAAATTACACGACAAAAACCCTTTATGTGATTCGATAACATCGGTTTTTTCTGTTTTGGGTCTGATATTTACCGTTAAAAGAAGTATTGAGCAGTGGTATGTTTGGGCTGTCGTAAACGGTTTGTCTGTTATTATGTGGGTACAGGCTTATTTGAACGGATTTAATTGTTTGGCAACCGTTTTGATGTGGTTGACGTATTTTATCCTGTCCTTTTATTTTTATTTTGCGTGGAAAAAAGAGATTACCGATTCATTAAAAAATAATTAAAAATATCAACTTTTTGTAAGTTTTATATTATCATTAGAATAGGAGATACGATAATATGAAATATAAAGATTATTATGAAACGTTGGGTGTAAAAAGAGATGCAACCGAGGCTGATATTAAATCGGCTTACAGAAAACTTGCAAGAAAATATCACCCTGATGTAAATAAAACAAAAGAAGCGGAAGAAAAATTTAAAGAAATAAACGAAGCCTATGAAGTTCTTGGCGATAAACAAAAACGTCAAAGATACGACAGTTTGGGGGCAAATTGGCAAGGTGGAGCAGATTATACCCCACCTCCGGGATTTGAAAACTTCAATTTTGGCGGCGGTGGTGGAAACTACCAACAATTTAACTTCAACGGTCAAGATATGGGTGGCTTTTCGGATTTCTTCAGCTCTTTATTCGGCGACATGATGGGTGGCGGAGCAACGGGCGGTACTCGAGGTTTTTCAAACTTTGATTTTGGAAATATGGGAGCGGGTCAAGGCTTTTCTAATGCAGGATATACTTCCCGTCGCAGGGCTTCTGCAAAACCGCCGAAAAGTGAAGATTTAGACGTTACAAAAAATTTGAACGTTACGGCGAATGATTTGTTCTCAGATGCTCCGATTACAGTAAAATTTAGTGATATGAGAAAATGTACCGCTTGTCCGAAAGACGGTAGCTACTGTACAGCGTGCGGTGGAACTGGAATTATTAATGAGCAAAAATCCTTGAAAGTAAAATTACCGAAAGAGGTTAAGGTCGGGCAAAAAATCAGATTAAAAGGTGAAGGTCGAGCAGATGCTTACGGTCAAAAAGGGGATTTGTACTTGATAATTACCCCAGTTGACGGTGAATACCAAATTTCAGGCTGTGATTTGACAAAAGATGTTGAAATTACACCACCTGAGGCTGTTTTAGGTTGTAGTAAAGAAATTAAAACTTTGCATGGGACAATTACCATAAAAATACCTAAAATGACTTCAAGTGGAAAATGTTTAAGACTTAAAAATCTCGGATTGCCTAAAAAATCAGGTGGCTACGGTAACTTGAACGCAAGAATAAAAATCGTTTTGCCTGACAAAATGTCACAAAAACAAATTGACTTGTACAAGCAAATCCTTGCTAGTTCGTAAAATTATGCTGGAATAGTCACAAATGATAGGATAAAACGATATACGCTGTACGGATAGATTGATTGTTTCCTACCCCTCAAATGTCCTATTTAAGCAAAAAAAACGAAATAATCAAACAGTTTGTAATAATCCAAATGGGACAACAAATACAACATTAAATGCCCTAAAAAGATATGTGCTTCAAGTCAAAGGGGGAAGGTTTATCAATTTACGCAATAAAAAAAACAACCGAAAGGTTGTTTTTTTATTGGCTGGGACGGAAGGATTCGAACCTCCGAGATGGCTGGACCAAAACCAGCTGCCTTACCACTTGGCGACGTCCCAATATTCATTTCTCACATTTATTATTGTACCTTCTAAATCTTAATTGTCAATAAGAAGTTTTAAATTTTTCTCAAAGCTTTCTTTAAAACCTTCCCTAATGCAAATCCTGCAGGGTTTGCACCGATTATGGGAATAGCAAAGCCTAAGCCTGCAAAAATTCCCGGAAGATGTGGAATAACGCCTTTTCTTAGCATACTTCGACCGACAGTCACAAAAGTATCGCAAGGAGTTGCTTTTTGTATTTTTGATAATCGGCGACCATATTGAAATCCGTTTTTGATATCTTTTGGCATGTTAGCAACACCAAAAATTTCTTTTGAGGCTTCTTTTGAAGCCGCTTTTGTCTTTTCATATCCGTTTGAAATTACTTTTCCGATTCTTGTCATGTTAATTTGCCTTGTTTATTAATTATAAAACTTTAAATAGTAAAAATTTGCCGATTTTAACAAAATTTTACTATTTACATATATTATATTTAAAAATAATATATATTTAAAATAATTAATGTATTTTCAAATGCTAAAATTTCTGATATAATTTATATATGAACAATACTGTAAAAATCGTAATTTTTGGAATATTTTTAGTTATTGCTATTGGTTTGACTTTTTTTGGATTCTCTAAGGTTAAAGTTGATGATTTTAAAAAGGCTGCCGTTATTTTGCTGGTTGATTCTTCGGCTTCTAATCAGAAGAATTTACCCGCAGAAAAAATGGTTATCCGTCAACTTTGCTCAATGCTTGACCCTGAGGACCATATCAAGATGTTAAGGGTATCTGAAGATGCCTACATAATCTATGAGGGGTCACCGCAATCAGGGGCTGAAATTCGCAAGGCTATGGAAAAATTCACTCAACTTGATTCAAAAGAGTATGGAACCGCTTACGGGGTAGCCATGAAAAAGGCTTTTGACCACGCTATTGCAATGAATAAGGAAGGATATATCCCATCGGTTGTAGTTATCGGTGATTTGGAAAATGAAGGCGATATAAATAAGCAGATTAACTGGGAAACTTTGCCTTCAGAGGTTGCAAACGTAAAAAATCAGGCAGAAGATTTTTCAATGATGTTTTTGTATGCGACTCCGCAAAAATTGGACAAGGTTAAAGAGGTGCTAAGTCCTGTTTTAGGTGAGAAAAAACTTATTACGGGTAACGAGGTTACCACAAACAAATCATTAAGAGTATTTTTGAATGCAATAGGTAGGTAAAAATGAATATTACTGTCAAATACGGAAGTTCCGAACAAATGTTTCCCGAGTGTGAATCTCTTGTTATCTCGAATAAAAACTGTGAATTTCCTATCTCTGAACTTGGTGATGACGAGGTTTTGAAACTTGTATATGCGGAGAAGTATAACGGTTTTGTTCTCATAAACGTTTGCAAAAATCAGAAAATATTGTGTAACGGCAAATTGTTTTCAAAAATTCTTGTAAAATCTGATTTCGAATTGTCGATACCTTCTTTAACTGAAAATATTAAGGTTCAGGTTGGGTATGAATTTGACACTGTAGTTCAAAATGTTGCAGATAATGTCGTGACAAGTTCTGCTCATTCTTCTCCAGCTGCCACTTTACCTGAAAAGCATACAGAAATTAAAACCGACAATGTTTTTGATAATGATATTGAACAACACAGAATTGCTATAATTAAAGAAATAGGTTTCAAAATTTCTGAGTTTAAAAACAGTGTGAAAACGTCAAATTTTTTGAATTTTATATTAACGGGTATTACTTGCGTATTGTCTGTTATTTCTGCGTTTGGAATTACGAATTATTTGTTGTGTTTGAAAATTGACAATTCTTCATCAACCATAAATTTAACAACAAATTTTTGGTTTTTGGCGGCAATTACTCTTGTAATCTTAGCGGTTTGCATTTCGCTAAAATATGCGGTAAGTTCTGTCGTAAATTTTAATTCTGTTGCGAGAAAATACGGCACAAGCGACACTATTCAAAAAGGAATTATCGGAATAAGTTTGGTATTTTTATTCGTAATTTATGTATTAAATTTATGCTATTACAAATCTGTTTCCGTGTTTACATCACTATTTTTATCGTTGTTGTTTGTAGGCGGTTTGGTAGTTGTTGCAATCGGAAGCGGATATTTTCACGGTCAGGTAAAAATTTTGAAACAACATTTGGATGCTTACGAATATCGTGAAGATTTTGAATCGGTTATCAAAAGTTACAGAGGGTTGATTTCTGCTTATATAAACAAACTCAGCCAAAATAAAATCAATTCTATCAAAGGCAACTTGGTAAACAACCAAATGCGAATGGTTTTGGAATTTATAATTGGTGTAATTACGGCTCCGTTCTTGGCTTACGGGGTTTCCAACACTTTGGCTGGATGTTTTCCTGAGGCAGCGAACTGGGTAAGAATTTCAGGTTTGAGATTTAGCCCGATATTCTTGGTTTTGGCAACCTTTTTGATAATTTTTGCATTTCTATCTTTTGTTCGTGCCTTTACTATCGGCAAACAGATTAAAGGGTCTGAGATTATCAAATTTGACGGTTTTCATGACTATAACAGACATGGCGTAACAATCTTGGGTATTGATTCAATGAAGAGTTTGGAAAAAGAAAAATCTTTTGTCCTTTTTGTTGCATGCTTTATCATTTTGATTGAATTTACCATGAACATTTCGTATTTTATAACCGAAATCGGTGGTGATATTCAAGGTATGTTTTTGAGTTTTGTAACTGCTCTTGTTCCTACGGCGTTGTTGATTGCGGAAACTCACATGCTCAGTGCTACAATGTACAAAATTCATAATTTGAGTGAATTGTTAGAAAATTTGGACTAATTTTTTATGGAAAAACTCGGTTGTCTGATAGGTATAATAACGGCATGTTTTGTAACGATTTTGGTTTTGACGACTGATGTCGGAAATTTTGACCATACCGTTACTATTTCAAGCCAACAAACCTCTTTTAGCGGGGGGAACAATACCGAAATAAGTTCTACTGATGTGAAATTAAGCAATAAGGCTTCAAATATTGAGAATAAATCGCTCAATGCAAAGAACAAGGGTTTGAATTTAGATATAGGACAAATCAATTCAAGTAACGAAAACACAAGTTTCCATTTCTATAATACAAACGGTTCAATTACCCGCAAAGACATAAATAACTTGAAAGTAGGTTTAAAATCGGAAAAAACTTTGTCACCGATGAACCATTTTACAAGTAACAACCATGTAAAGGTTTATAATCAGCAAAATAAATTCTCAAATTCGCCTAATAATATTTATGTTCAACCGCATAAAGTATCAAATTTTGGCAAAAGGGTGAATAATCTTATCCCAACACAAGAAAGTGCTTCATTTTATGACGAACCGTACGAAGAGCGTGAACAAAGCCATTACGCCTATAAAACTCTTGATTGGAGTACTTGGAGAAGTAATTTCATAAATAAAATTACGGACGACAGTGTTTATATTGACTCTTTGAACAATTATCCGCAGGGTTCAATGTTTTCATATTCGTTCATGGTGGATAATACGGGAAAAATTTACGATATAAATGTACGTTCTTTCCAACTTTCAAAAGAGGATAAAAATAAGGTGGCTCAACTTATCAAAAGTTATGAAAACACTTATATTACTAAGTTCCCGCCAAATTCAAAACGTAAAATGGTTAGAGTTTCAGCAATTTTGTTATTTGCAGATAAGACGGAATATTCAAGACCGAGCGATTTCCACGACCTGGAACAGGTTAGGACGAAATTCTAACAAGTAAAGGATTTTGTTATGCAAAAAGAAGAGATAAAAAATTTATTAAATGTTGATTTAGCACCGTTAAGTGAAAATGAAATTACAAAGTCGGAACTTGAAGGTTTGGACGCTTGTTTGCTGGATTTGTCTGCTTTGATAAGCCCTGAGACCTTCAGCATTTACAAAAAATTTGTTGTAATGAAACAAAATGCACCTGTTGGTATGAAAACTGAACTTTTTAATGTAATAAAAAATTATATCAAAGAGAAAATTTCTCAAAAATGCTTTGCTGATGCGATTTTTATGCAACGATTTTTGTTAGTGAAGTCGGTTGTGCAACCTCAAATTTATTTTGATGTTGCCGAAAATTTGTTTTCTTTGGATTTTGAAAAGTCATCAGAAAGTTTTGCAAAGATTTATCAACGCACAGAAAGCAATTTGCCGTTAAAACTTTTAACCTTGGGAAATTTTTACAATATTTCGCTAAAGGATTACAAGACTGCGATAAAATTTTACGAACAGTATTTGAAAATTGATGCATCAAAAGCCGTAATTTATACGATTTTGGGCAATTTGTACAAAAAAGCGTATGGTGATGACTCGCTAAACGAACAAATTTATTACTATGAACAAGCTCATTTGTTAAAACCTAATGACAGATTACCTTTGCACTGCCTTGCGTTTGGGTATGAAAAACTTAAAAATAACGAAATGGCGAAGAAATATTATCAGAAATTGTTGAAAAACAATTCGACCCCGACTGATTATTATAATTATGGCGGTTTTTTGATTAGTTGCGGAGATTTGCAAAATGGGCATAAATATTTAACTTACAGATTTGAACTTGATGATGTAAATTTGAAATATCCGCAAAATTTAGACCTTTCAAAAAAATGGGATTTTAAACAGGATTTGAAAGATAAAACGTTACTAATCCACTATGAACAAGGTTTTGGGGACACTTTTATGTATTGTAGATTTGTTCCGCAATTTAAAAACTTGGCAAAAAAAGTTATTTTTGTCGTGCAAAAGGAAGTTTTTGAGGTGATAAAATCTTCACCTTTGATTAGTGAGGAAATTGAAATTTTGCCTGATAATATTGAGTTGTCACAGGTTGACTATGACTTTAATATGGCACTTTTGGATTGCCCGTTTGCTCTTCAAATTACTGTTGAAAACTTACCGTTTACGCAAGGTTATTTGACGGTGTCTGAAGAAAAAATAGAGAAATATCGCAAAAATAATTTAAGAGGCAGTAAAAATTTAAAAGTCGGAATAGCCTATCAGGGCAATAAATCCGCCAATTATAACGGACGAGATATTGAATTTAGCAAGTTCGAAAAATTGTTGGAGTTGGAAAAAGTTGATTTTTATTCCTTCAATATGGATTTTACCTCTGAAAATGGCAACATAATAAATCTTTCAAATACCTTTAATACTTTTGAAGATACCGCTTGTGCCTTGAAAAATATGGATGTCGTGGTGAGTTCGGATAATGTAATTTTGAATTTGGCAGGTGCATTAGGTGTTCCGACACTCGGATTATTCAACAAATACCCGAATTTCAGATGGTTCAAATTGTCAGGAGAGAATGTCGGTTGGTATGACAGTGTCAAACCGTTGCAAGCCGAAGTAGAAAATCAATGGATGCCGGTGATTTCAAGGGTTATGAATTATATAAAAACTCAAATTTAGGTTTTGCTTGACAATATTTATACGTAGGAAAAAAGGAACCTGTTAAGGTTCCTTTTTTGTTAAAATACTGTGCAATTCAGGAATCAGTCACGTTTTTTCAATGTTGGGAAGGCAATAACGTCACGGATTGAAGGTGAATTTGTTAATAACATAATCAATCTGTCGATACCTAAACCCAAACCGCCCATTGGAGGTACACCGTGTTCTAAAGCACAGATGTAATCTTCATCAATCGGCATTGCTTCTTCATCGCCTGCAGCTTTTGCTGCCATTTGAGCCTCAAATCTTGCTCTTTGGTCAAGCGGGTCAGTCAATTCGGAAAAGGCGTTACTGATTTCCCAGCCGTTTACACGAGTTTCAAAACGTTCCGTCAATCTAGGGTTGTCTCTGTGAACTTTTGAAAGCGGTGAAATGTCTTTCGGGTAATCGTAAATGTGGATAGGTTGAATCAATGACGGTTCAATTTTTTCCTCAAATACTCTTTCTACAACTTGCCCCCATTTGTCGCAATCATCAGCATCAACGTGAACGGAATGTGCTTTTTCTTTTGCTTCTTCAACTGTTTCAATCTTGCCAAAGTCGATACCTGTTGCTTCTTCGATAGCACCAAGCATGGTTTTTCTGTCCCAAGGCGGAGTCAAATCGATTTCATTTTCCCCGTATTGGATTTTTGTAGTTCCTAAAACTTCTTTTGCAACGTAGGCTACCAAGTTTTCTGTTAATTCCATCATATCATTGTAATCAACATAGGCTTGATACAATTCCATCATTGTAAATTCAGGGTTGTGACGAGTGTCGATACCTTCGTTTCTGAAACTTCTGTTAATTTCAAAAATCTTTTCGCTTACACCGCCAACCATAAGTCTTTTTAAGTACAATTCAGGAGCAATTCTCAAATACATGTCCATATCAAGTGTGTTGTGGTGAGTGATGAACGGTCTTGCGTTTGCTCCACCTGCTTGCGGGTGAAGCATAGGTGTTTCAACTTCCATAAATCCACGACCGATTAGGTATTCTCTAACTTTTTGGATAATCAAACTTCTTTGTTGGAAAGTTTTTTTAACGTCTTCATTCACAATCATATCAACGTATCTTTGACGATATTTTGTTTCAACATCTGTTAAGCCGTGGAATTTTTCAGGTAGCGGCAACAAAGATTTTGACAAAATTTTCAATGATTGAGATTTAATTGTCAATTCACCACGAGGAGTTCTTCTAACCGAACCGTAAAAACCAACTATATCACCGATATCAATACTTTTTAAGGTTTTCATATCTTCTTCCGATAAGTTTTCTTTATGTGAAAATACTTGGATTTTTCCTGAAGCATCAACAAGGTCAATAAACATACCAGTGTTACGGTTTGCCATTACTCTGCCTGCAACATGGTAGCAATCTTCTGTTTCTTCACCTGCCGGCAAATCTTTGTATTTATCTTGCAAATCTTCTGCCATTATATCTTTATCGTAACCGTACGGATAAGGGTTCAAACCTCTTTCTCTCAAATTATTCATCTTTTGGATTCTGACTTGTCTGATTTGGTTTTGAGAAGAATTAGATTCTTGAGTTTTTTCTTTTTGAGTCATTTTTTTCTCCTTTTTGTTAGTCAATTTAACAATATGCTTGATTGTAACATAAAAATTTTTAACTTTATATATTAATATTAGGAAAAGTTAAGTCTAAGGTTAAGATTTTTCAAATATTGTTGACAAAAAATTATGAGCGAATAGAATTAGAATATCGTAGAATACTAAATTAATAGTAGTATATAGTAGACAAAAAAGAAGGAGATTAATCTCATGGCACGTGAAAAGTATGAACGTACGAAACCGCACGTTAACGTAGGTACAATCGGCCACGTTGACCACGGTAAAACTACATTGACAGCAGCTATTACCGGTACATTGGCTGCAGCAGGTCAAGCAGCAGCTAAAAAATTCGATGAAATCGATGCTGCTCCTGAAGAAAAAGCAAGAGGTATAACCATTTCAACAGCTCACGTTGAATACGAAACAGAAAAAAGACACTATGCTCACGTTGACTGCCCAGGTCACGCTGACTATGTTAAAAACATGATTACAGGTGCGGCTCAAATGGACGGTGCAATTCTTGTAGTTGCAGCAACTGACGGTGCTATGCCTCAAACTCGTGAACACATTTTGCTTGCTCGCCAAGTTGGTGTTCCTAACCTAGTTGTATTCTTGAACAAATGCGATATGGTTGATGATCCTGAATTGTTAGAATTGGTTGAAATGGAAGTTAGAGAATTGCTTTCTTCTTACGATTTCGACGGTGACAACATTCCGTTCATCCACGGTTCTGCATTGAAAGCTTTAGAAGCAGTTCAAGCTAACCCATCTATCAAACGTGGTGAAAACGAATGGACAGATAAAATTTGGGAATTGATGGATGCTTTGGATTCTTACTTCCCGGATCCTGTTAGAGATTTGGATAAACCATTCTTGATGCCAATCGAAGATATCTTCTCTATCACAGGTCGTGGTACAGTTGCTACAGGCCGTGTAGAACGTGGTATCGTTAAAGTTGGTGACGAAGTTGAATTAGTTGGTATCAAACCTACTAAGAAAACAACAGTTACAGGTGTTGAAATGTTCAGAAAATCTCTTGATCAAGGTCAAGCTGGTGACAACATCGGTGCATTGCTTCGTGGTGTTGATAAAACTGAAATCGAACGTGGTCAAGTTTTGGCTAAACCTGGTTCAATTCACCCACACACTAAATTCACAGCTAACGTTTACGTTTTAACTAAAGAAGAAGGCGGACGTCACACTCCATTCTTCCCTGGTTACAGACCTCAATTCTATATCAGAACAACTGACGTTACAGGTTCAATCCAATTTGAAGGTCAAATGGTAATGCCTGGTGATAACGTTGTAATGAACGTTGAATTGATCGCTCCGGTAGCAATCGAAAAAGGTATGAGATTCGCTATCCGTGAAGGCGGACGTACTGTTGGTGCTGGTGTTGTAGATACAATTATCGAATAATAACAGCAAATAACAATATGAAAAAAGACTTGATAGAAATATCAAGTCTTTTTTTTTGTTTTTACCTTACTTAATCTTTACGAATTGTATTTTCCCCAACGAAACTTTTTCATTTCATTTTTAATCTTCTAATAAACTTTCTAAAAGTTTAGCATTAGATTGTGCTCTGCGGTGATGCAACATATATTGATTAATACTTGATTTTATGGCATCCGTATTATTCTCCATTTTTGCATCTTCTTTGTCCAGCAATTTTATGTACTCGTACACGGACGATGTTTGATAACTGCTATTTGGCATTTTCCACCTTCTTCCTTTTCTTTAATTTTATTTCCCCTAAATAGTTTTTGCTTACCCTAACAGTGTATCAAGAAGTTCCGCATTTGTCACGGCTTTTTTGCTATTTCTTAATTGACTTCTATACATATATGTTCTTAATGCTTCTCTGATTAGTTCAGATCTTGTGCGATTTTCTGAATTTGCCACTGTGTCAATTTCGTCTAGAAATTTCTCAGGCATTGAAATAAGTACTCTTGCCATTTTAACTCCTTTATTTTTCCTTTTGTAATCCCCTTACATATTTATAAAGTATTTTGATATTAAAAAATTGCTCTTTTTTTATTCATTTTGTATATAATCGTAATATATCGTAATAATTAATAAACCTTTACATAAAAGGAAAAGGCTATATTAAAGAATTGGTTTGAAGTACAATAGATTTATAAGTATAGTAAAAGAAGGAAAAATAAATGTTAAAAACAGGAATAGTAGGGCTTCCAAATGTTGGAAAATCGACTTTATTTAATGCGTTGACAAATGCAAGAAATGCTCAGAGTGCGAATTATCCGTTTTGTACAATCGAGCCGAATATCGGAGTTGTAGATGTTCCGGACGAAAGATTGCCGATTTTAGCAAAACTTTGTAAAACAGATGTAATCATACCGACAGCGATTGAATTTGTTGATATTGCTGGTTTGGTAAAAGGAGCGAGCAAGGGTGAAGGATTAGGAAACCAATTTTTGCAAAATATCAGAGAAGTTGATGCAATTATTCAGGTGGTAAGATGTTTTGATGACGAAAACACCATTCATGTCGAGGGTAAAGTTGACCCGATTAGTGACATTGAAACGATTAACACGGAACTTGCACTTGCGGATATGGCATCTGTTGAAAAACGTCAGGCAAGAATTTCTAAAGTTGTTAAATCAGGGGATAAAGAGGCAGTTTTAGAGGATAAGGTTTTAACAAAACTTGCTAAATTATTATCTGATTGTACGTTCATTGATATCAAAAAACACTTTGATGAAGATGAATTGCCTGTTGTTAAAATGTTGAATTTGTTGTCAACAAAACCTGTAATTTACTGTGCGAATGTTTCTGAATTTGATTTGAAAAACGGCAACGCTTATACACAAAAAGTTGCGGAATATGCTAAAACACACGGTGCTGAAATGGTTGTAATTACTGCAAAAATTGAAGAAGAACTTGCCGATTTAGGTAAAGAAGAGGCAGAAGAATACCTGAAAGAACTTGGAATCGAGGATAGCGGAATTAACAGAATGATTAAATCAGTTTATAATCTTTTGAATTTGAGAACTTTTATCACCGCAGGGGAAAAAGAAGTTCGTGCTTGGACTATTACTGCAGGAACTAAGGCTCCGCAAGCGGCAGGTGTTATCCACACTGATTTTGAAAAAGGCTTTATTCGAGCAGAAATCACTCCTTATAAAGACTTTGTTGAACTTGGTTCTTATGTTGCATGCAAAGATAAAGGTGTTACAAGACTTGAAGGTAAAGATTATGTTGTTCAAGACGGAGATTTGGTTCACTTCAGATTTGCCGTATAAAATATATTTTGAATTTTAATACATAAATACTAAAAGCAGTCATTTTTCATTGACTGCTTTTTTAATACAAATTTATTTGTAAAATATGATTATAAACTAATTGGTTCAACCGCATATTTTGCACGGAAGGCTTCGACTTGAGCCTTAAAATCACCAGTAGCAGCTTCTTTTAGTTTGTTTTTCAAAATATGTTTTGGAAGTGAGGAATTTGTTGACTGAATAATATTTGTAGCAATATTAGAACAGTGGTCTGAAATTCTTTCCAAATCGTTCAAAATCTCAGCATAAGCAAAGCTTCGTTTGATGTGAGATTTGTCTTTTTTAACACGCTTGATGTGATTTTTCTTTGCGAAATACGCAATATCATCGACCACCTGTTCAAGGGGTTCTACATGGTATGCCATTGTCAAATCGTGTTCGACAAAGGCGTTTACAGTGACATCGAAAACCTCTTTAACAGCATTAACTACACGTTTTAATTCGTCAATAGTTTCAGGTGAGTAACTCCATTCTTTGCGGTGAATTTTTGTTGCGATACTCAAAATGTGAATTGCGTGGTCTGCAATTTTTTCGTAATCAGAAATTGATAAGAACAGTTGTGAAATCTTGTTACTGTCTTCGTCTGACAATTCACGACCTGAAAGTTTTTGCAAGAAAGATTCCAAAGTATCTTGATATTTGTCGATTCTAACTTCGTTTTTGTTGATAATTTCAGAAACCTTCGGATTATATTGTTTCAACATTCTAACAGACATAACCAATGTATCTCTTGTTATTTTTGCCATTGTTGCCGTTACTTTGTAGCATTGAGTGATTGCAAAAGACGGAGTTAGCAACAGTCTTTCGTCCAAAATAACTTCGGATTCGTTTTTCTCGTCTTTTATGACGCGTAGTGCTAATTTTTCCAAGGCTTTTGCAAACGGGAATAAAATTACAGTTGTAGCAACGTTAAAAATCGAATGAACAACCGCAATTCCAAACGGGCTAACGGCTTCTGAGAATGGGTAGTTTATAAAATAGTGACCGAGTTCGTATAGCGGTAAAAAGATTAATGCACCGAGAATGTTAAATGCAACGTGTACCACAGAAACTCGTTTGGCATTTGTTGTTACTCCGATACTTGAAAGTACGGCAGTTATACAAGTTCCGATGTTTTGACCGATTATAATCGGCACTGCCATTGCATAAGTAACCCCGCCTGTCATAGAAAGTGCCTGCAACATACCGACAGAAGCGGCAGAGCTTTGGATAACCGCAGTAACAACAAGTCCGACAAACAAACCGAAGATTGGATTTGCAAAGGCTGTTAAGATATGTGCAAATCTCGGGTCATCTGCCAACGGGCTCATTGAGGAGGACATCAAACCCATACCAAACATTAAGACGGCAAAACCGACAAAGAATGTGCCAAAGTTTTTCCGTCTTGAAGTGCTTTTAGGTGATGTCATAATCATTATTACGCCGATTAGAGCAAGGATTGGAGTAAAAGATTCAGGTTTTAACATTCTTATAAAGAAGTTATTACTTTGAATACCTGACAAACTCAAAATCCATGAAGTTATTGTAGTCCCAACGTTTGAACCCATGATAACTCCGATAGCCTGCGACAATTTCATAATTCCGGAGTTTACAAACCCTACGAGCATAACAGTTACGGCTGAGGAGCTCTGTACTGCCATCGTAATTCCGGCACCTAATAAAAGACTTTTTAACGGATTAGATGTCATTTTTTCGAGCATCTTTTCCATCTTTCCGCCGGCAATTTTTTCAAGTCCTGCGGACATGACCATCATTCCGTATAGGAAAAACGCCAAACCTCCGCATAGTGTAAAGATAGAAAAAATATCCATTATCTAATCCCCCATAAATTTTTCATGTTTAAAATAAAATAGCTAGTCATATTTTTATTCCAAAAACTACACAGGGGCATTATCTTATAAATTATTTTTTTTTTCAAGAAAATAGTTTCGTGTTTTTTAATAAGCTATACAATTCTTAAAATTTATTATTTAAGAATTTCCGCAAAAATCAACCCGTTTTCAACTTTTGTAATTTTGACGTTTTGAATAGTGTTGTATAAATTTTCCTCATCTGAAACGACTTGCACCGACAGGTAATTTCTCGTTAATCCTTTTAGGTTCCCTGTGTGTTTGTCACGGTGTTTTTCTATGATTATTTCTTGAACTTTGCCGATATTTTTTTCTACAAATTTGTTATATTTATTTTTAGAAATCGTTTTTACAAGGTTTGCACGAGATGTTTTTACATTTTCCTCAACCTGATTTGGCAAATTTTCACCGATTGTACCTTTTCTTATTGAATAAGGGAAGGTGTGAATTTGTGTCAGACCTGATTTTTGAAGATTGTTTTTTGTGATTTCAAAATCTTCTTCAGTTTCGCCTGCAAACCCTACAATAATGTCACTTCCCAAGAACGGCAAATCAAAAGCTTCATTGATTTTATCAATCAAAGACAGGTAAAAATCCGTTTTGTAAAATCTGTTCATCGATTTTAAAGTCTTGTCGTTTGCGGATTGGAGCGACAAATGAAAATGCGGACAGAATTTCTTTGAGTTTTTCAGAAATTCCAACAATTCGGGAGTGATTTCTGGCGGATTGAGCGAACCCAGTCGGTAACGTTCGATTGTCGTTTTTTCTTCAATTTCTTTTAATAAATCAATTAGCGACAGGTCAAATTCCTTTCCCCATTGACCTATGTGAATTCCTGTTATCATAACTTCTTTGAATCCGTTTTTTGAAAAATTATTGATTTGATTTATTATAAAATCAGGTTTTGCACTTCGGCTTTTTCCTCTTGCTTTCCAAATTATGCAGTATGTACAGCGGTTATCGCAACCGTCTTGAATTTTCACGGCTGCTCGGGTTTTTGTCGTGTCGTGAAGTTCTACGGCATTAAATTCAGACATTTCCAAAACATCTTGTGCCGAAAATTTTGTTTTGCTGATTAAATATTCATACATGTTCAATTTTTCGTTATTTCCTAAAACATAGTCGATGAAATCGTATTTTAGCAATTCGTCTTTTTCGATTTGTGCAAAACAACCTGTCAAAACGTTGATGATAGAAGGATTTTTATGTTTTGCGGCTCTTAATAAATATAGTGCTTCGTTATCACTTTTATGCGTAACAGAACACGAATTTAGCACATAAATGTCAGCCTCTTGGATTTTGTCAACTTTTATTAATCCCTTATCTATGAGTTTTTCTTCAATTATTGCACTTTCAAATTGGTTGGCTCGACAGCCCATTGTATGAATATAAAAAGTTTTCATTCCACAATAGTATTAGAAATATAAATATTTGTAAACATTTTAGTAAAAATTTTTCATAAAATAACAAAAAAATTTACTTTTAGCTTTTAAATATATATAATAAAAGTGTAGAAAGTGTAGGTGTAATTATGCAAGTAAATGCGGTTTCTTTAAATAACGTTGAATCCTTTGGTTCAAGAAAAAAACGTGATTGTTATAATGATGTTCCTAAAGGTGGTTTTATTCCTGCAGCAACAAATGTTCTTGATGATTTGCCTAACGCAAGTGATGAAGATTTAGCAAGATTAGCAAAATTACAAGCTTCTTATGATGTTAATGACAGAAAACATAAAAGAATTAATAATGCTTTATATTGGAGCTTGCCTGTAGTAGGCGGTTTGGCAACGGTTGTAAGAAATCCGGTAAAAGGACGTTTAGGTAATTTGGCAAAATTCTCAGGTGCTAATGCAAGTTGGTTAGGAACTTTCTTATTGATAGACGGAATTTTTGCAGTTAAAAATAAAGTAAGTAAAAACAGTGACACAGTAAGAAAATTTGACCAAAATCACCCGTTCTTATCCTTAGGTTTGACAATCGGTGCATCAATCGGTGCTGTTGCTCTTGCATTAACCGGTGCTTCTAAACTTGCTCCAAAAGTTCTTAAGGCAATAAAACCTGAAACTGCTGCAAAATTTACCGAAGTTGTTTCAAGATTAGACAAAGTTCTTGAAAATAGTAAAGTTTTGAATAAAATTTCAAAAGGCATGGACAAAGTTCCGTCAGCATTGAAAGGCTTTGCAAAAGGTCTTATTGATTGGGCTCCAATGATGATGATAGTAACCCAAGTTGCTCATTCTTGCAAGCACGCCGCAGTTAAAGATAATGTTGCCGCTCAGCATTATGCTGAACTGAGAGAATTGCGTGATGAAGCAAGGGCTGAAGTTGAATTGGCAGAAAGAGTTGCCGAAGAACAACAACCTGTGGAAGATGAAGTATAAACATTATCCAAAATGTAAATAAATCTTAAAAAGTATGTTTTGTAATTGCGAAACATACTTTTTAGTTTATAATTCAAATATGAAGGTTGTGATTATCGGAAAAGGGTTAATGCTTTCTAATATGATACTCGGGGCGGTGGATTCGGGTGCGAAAATCGTTGGAGTGTTGCGTTACGAAACCACAACTTCAAACAGAATTTTGCAAAATTTGCGGGATTTGTTAAATCCGTCTTATGAGTACACTTTGATGAAGCAGTTAAAAATCAAAAATCTTGATTTTAAAAGTGTTAACAGTGAATGTTTTAGGCAATTTTTGATAAAAAACAATATTGATATACTCCTTGTCGGAACTTGGCGAGAGAAAATTTCACCGCAAACTTTCAATATTCCAACAATCGGAACAGTTAATGTCCACCCGTCCTTGTTGCCAAAATACAGAGGTCCAAATCCGTATTTGCAAACTATTTTAAATGGAGAAGAGTTTTCAGGAGTCACGCTGCATTTGGTAGATAACGGTTATGATACGGGTGCAATTTTGTTGCAGGAAAAGGTCAAAATTTTGCCGACTGATACCTCAAAAGAACTGCGAGAACGCACTGTTCTATCTGCGAGAAAATTGGTTTCTCAACTGTTTAACGAGTTAAATTCAAATATTATAACCCCGATTAAACAAATTGAGGCTAAAGCAACGTATTATAAAAACATTACAGGACTTGAGAAAATGTTGGATTTTTCAACTCAAACGGCTGACGAAATTTCAAGAACGGTAAGAGCTTTGCACCCGTTTTTGCCTTGTTATATTACGCATAAATCAACATTTTTTGTCGTAAATCCTTATAAAATTGAAATTCTCGAGGGAAAATTTACTCAAAATAAACCCAACGATATTCTCTCAAAATCAAGCCGTGAAAAATCACTTACCATAGTTTGTAAAGACCAAAAGGTCATCAAATTTAGCGATTTGAGGCTTTACAAAGGGAAGTTTTTGACAGAATTTTACATAAACAACAGGGTTAAAACGATTTTCGAGCAATAGAATTTCTATCAAGCATAACCATAAGAATTGAAATATCCGCAGGTTTCACGCCACCGATTCTTGCCGCTTGAGCAAGGGTTTTGGGTTGAATTTTTGCAAGTTTTTCTTTCGTTTCTGACGAGATATGGTCAATTTTTGAATAGTCGATATCTTCAGGAATTCTGAATTTTTCAAGCTTACTCGCCTGTGAAACCTGTTCTTCCTGACGTTTGATATAACCGTCATATTTTACGATAACTTCGATTTGCTCATATACTTCTTTGGGAATATTCAGACTGTTTGTTTTTTCGTCCAACTCTTGAAGTACTTTATATGTAATATTCGGACGTTTAAGAAGTTCGGAAGCTCTTATTCCACGTTCAAGGTGGTCTTCATATTTACTCAAAATCTCGTTTGTTCGCTCATTTGCAGGAATTTTAACCCCTCCCAAACGAGTTTTTTCTTCTTGAATAAGTTTTTGTTTTTGCGTAAATCTTTCAAATTGAGTATCGTCAATCAAGCCGATTTTGTGTCCGATAGGTGTTAAACGCTCGTCCGCATTGTCCTGTCTTAACAGTAATCTGTACTCGGAACGAGAAGTCAGCATTCTGTAAGGGTCTTGAATGTCTTTTGTTACCAAATCGTCAATCAAAGTTCCGGTATAAGATGAACTTCTTGAAAGTTCCAACATTTCTGAGCCGTTTAAATAATTAAACGCATTGATACCTGCAATCAAACCTTGTGCTGCCGCCTCTTCGTAACCGCTTGTTCCGTTAATTTGTCCGCCAAAGAACAGACCTTTGATTTTTTTCGACATCAGCGAATGTGTTGTTTGAACCGCAGGAACGCAGTCATATTCAACCGCATAAGCAGGTTTTATAATATGAGCATTCTCAAGTCCCGGAAGACTTCTAATCATTTTAACCTGAACATCTGCAGGTAAACTCGTTGAAAAACCTTGAATATATGTTTCGTAAGTTCCAAGTCCTTCAGGTTCAATAAAAATATGGTGAGAAGGATTTGCTGCAAATCGGACGATTTTATCCTCAATAGATGGACAATATCTTGGACCGACACCTTGGATTAAGCCTTGATACATAGGTGACTTATCAAGATTCGCACGGATTATTTCGTGAGTTTCCTCTGTTGTCCTTGTCAAATAGCAAGGATAAGTCTTTCTAATAGGGCGGTTAGGCTTAAACGAGAAGAAGTTTAACTCCTTGTCCCCAGGTTGAATAGTCATTTTTGAATAATCAATCGTTCTTTTATCTACTCTTGCAGGGGTTCCTGTTTTTAATTTCTTTGTTTGAATACCCAATTTGTGCAACGAATCAGACAAGCCGATAGCGGCTTTTTCGCCAAGTCTGCCTGCACTGTAGGAACGCAATCCGACAAAAATTTTACCTTCCAATGAAGTTCCCGTTGTCAAAACAACGGCATTTGCACTGTATTCAATGCCAAACTCGTCAATCGCTCCGACAATTCGATTTTCTTCGACTTTAAGCTCTGTTATACAACATTGTTTTAGGTAAATATTTTCATTGCTTTCAATCAAACTTCTCATATAGCGTGTGTATTCCGCTTTGTCCGATTGGGCTCTCAACGCTCTGACCGCAGGGCCTTTTGAAGAATTCAATGTTTTTAACTGCAAATATGTAGCATCTGCAACTTCTCCCATAACTCCGCCGAGTGCGTCAATTTCTCTTACCAGTGTGGATTTTGCAGGTCCGCCAACTGCAGGGTTGCAAGGTTGAAGTGCAATATTATCAATGTTTAAAGTGCAAAGCAAAACCTTCATTCCTAACTTTGCACACGCTAAAGTTGCCTCACAGCCGGCATGTCCCGCCCCGACAACTATTATATCAAAATGGTTATTCAAGTAATTCATACATTTATTATATGCCAAACAAAACTAATAAATACATTTTGAACTTTGATATGAGTTTCGTCTTATAAATTCTCGGTCGATTTTGTTCAAACAATCCAATTTTGCACCGAGCCAACGAGGAGCAATAAGATTTTTCTTCAATCCGTTTCCTGCAAGGCGGTGGATTGTCGTTTTGGCAGGCAAAATTTCCAAAAAATCCGTAACCAGACTTACATACTCGTCTTCACTCATAAAATCAATTTCGCCATTTTTATATAAATTTGCAAGTTTTGTATTTTCTAACGCACACAGCATGTGAATTTTTACACCGTCAACGTGAAGTTGAGCAAGTTTTTGAGCCGTTTGTAAAATTTCTTCTTTAGTTTCCCAGAGTCCGAAAATTACATGAACACAAACATTAAGCCCTTTTTTCTTTGACATTTCATACGCTCGTAAGAAACAATCAAAATCGTGGCCACGATTTATTTTTTGCAAAGTTTTGTCATGAATTGATTGCAAACCGTACTCAATCCAAGTATAGTAATCTTTCCCGATATCGGAAAGCAAATTTAATTTGTCCTCATCCACGCAATCAGGACGGGTTCCCACCGATAAACCAACGACATCGGGGTGGTTAAGTGCGGATTTATATATTTTTTCAAGTTCTTCAACGGGCTTGTAAGTATTTGAATAGGCCTGAAAATATGACATGAATTTTTCAGCCTTAAACCTGTCGTGCAAGGTTTTAGCACCAACTAAAACCTGTTCTCCCACGGATAATTTGTTTGAGTGAGCCTGTGAAAAACTTCCGCCGTCATCACAAAAAATACAACCGCCCGTGGATATTGTTCCGTCACGATTTGGACATGAAAAACCCGCATCGATAGTTATTTTGTAAACCTTTGCTCCGAACTTGTTTTTCAAATATGCACTGAATTGGTTGTATCTTTTGTCTGTATTATTAAATAACATTATTACTGTTGATTGTTTTCATCGTTGTCATAAATAGGATAAACGTAGTGTTCACCGCAATTTGGACAAACTACTTCTTGTTGTTTTCCGTCTTCAACCTGTGCAACTTCAAATAAGCATTTGCAACCTGATTGAACGCATCTTATTGCCCATGTAGGTCTGATTAGTCTTGCCATAATAGATTCCCTCTTTCTAATTTATACATATTGATTTTATCACTTATTTTTTATAAGTGCAAGATTGTTTTTATTTATAAACTTCATCGTCCCAGTATTCAAGTTCAAGTTTTCCGACAATGATTGTATCGCCGTTTTGAACTCCCTGACGCTTCAATTCGTCCATAATCCCCATACCAATCATAATGTTTTGGAAACGAATAACCTGCTCCGTACTGCGAGAATCCGTAACCTGAGAAATTCTGATAATTCTTCCGCCCGTTACAAGGAATGTATCTTTTTTGATTTTTTGAACGTCCCAATATCCGTCATCATTGTTTGTTGCATCAAGGTCTTCAATGACATTGATTTCAGACTTAGGTTTTTCAATAGTGTTAACTTTATTTTCAAGTTCAAGTTTTAACTTGTCTAAATTTTCGCCTGTTACGGCAGAAATGAAATATGGTTTAACGCCAATTTCGTTAAATTCTTTTTCAATCTCCGTTATCATCTCCTCAGAAATTGCATCAATTTTGTTAATCGCAACGATTTGGTAAAGATTAGCCAATTTTTCGGAATATTTTGCCAATTCTTCGTTGATAATTTTGTAATTTTGAATAGGGTTTTCTTCCGTTCCGTCAATAATATGCAACAAAAATCTGCAACGTTCAACGTGTCTTAAAAAGTCGTGACCAAGTCCGACACCGTCTGATGCACCTTCTATCAAGCCAGGAATATCCGCAATAACGTAACCGTCCCCGTCAGATTTTCTCACAACACCTAAATTCGGAACTATTGTAGTAAACGGATAATCCGCAATTTTGGGTTTTGCGGCCGAAACTCGACTGATAAAGGTTGATTTTCCCGCATTTGGGAAGCCTAAAAGTCCAACATCTGCAAGTAATTTTAATTCTAATTGCAATTCTCGCTCAATCCCCGGTTCGCCCGGTTCGCAATATTGAGGAGCTCTGTTTTGCGGGGTGCAGAAATGAATATTTCCACGACCGCCACGACCGCCTTTTGCAACAAGTACGGTTTGATTATGCTCGGTTAAATCGGCAATAATATTGCCTGATTTCAAATCTTTTACAAGTGTTCCTGTCGGAACTTTTATATATAAATCTTTTGCACTTTTGCCGTGCATACTCTTTTTAAATCCGTTTTCACCATTATCAGCCTTGAATATTGAACGGTAAGTGAAATCCAAAAGGGTTGATAAACCTTCATCAGCGATTAAGTAAACACTACCGCCTTTTCCACCGTCACCGCCTGCGGGACCGCCTTTATCCACAAATTTTTCACGACGCCAAGCAACTACACCGTTTCCGCCTTTTCCTGAAGATATTTTGATTTTAGCCTTGTCAATAAATTGCATAATATAATCCCTTTTGCACTGATAATACTATGAACATGCCCAAATTGCAAAATCTCATAACGGAAACTTTTTTGCAAATTTTTTCAAAGGTTTTTAAAATCCATTTTAAAAACTTAGCATTTCTAATTAAAACAAATTAAAAAAGCCCTTGATATAAGGGCTTTTTTAATGGTCGGGATGACAAGATTCGAACTTGCGACCCCCGCGACCCGAACACGGTGCGCTACCAAGCTGCGCTACATCCCGAAAGATGAACCATGAACCGAAAACTGTTGTTTTCAGTGGATGTGCTACTCTTCTCGAAAAAATGATACTCAAGCATTTTTCCTCGGCAGAGTGCTACATTCCGAAATGGTGTTGATATCATCAAAACTTCCGTTTTGTCGGGTGATAAGTTGTTTTGTGAATTTTTCGCAAAATCAACTCACAACATGTAAATATTACTACCATAATACCAAAATTTCAACAAGCAATTTTATATTTTTCTACCAAGGGTAACTTGAGTCGATTTTCCAACCCGCTCGTCTGATTTTTTCGGCACAACATTCGCCGCTTCCGGCATGCGAACAGTTATTATTGACTTGTGCGGTTGGGGTATCTTTACATTTTGGGATAATTTCCGTGCCGTCCTCGTTTCGTGTCAGAACAAAAACGTCCTTTCCCCACATATTCGGTCCTTTACTGCCGTTCAAGTCAATAATAAAAGTCCCGGCAGTTTTCGTAAATCCTGTATTGTTATCTAAGTCCCATTCAGAAGTTCTTATGTTAAAAATAAATCCGTCCATTGTGATAAAGGCAATTCTTGAACGTCCCGCAATTAAATCAGAACCCACCAGATTGCCGCTAAGAATATAATAAGGTCTGTTATTTTGATATCCGCACTGTTTATAATCTTCGCAATATGTTGCAACTTTCAAATAAGGTTGCCAAAATTTTTTGAAATATTCCTCTGCTCCCATATTTAAAAATTCCTCAGCAGAGCCTCCACCATTCTGGTCGATTGATAATTTATAGGCTTGGTTTATTTCTGAAATTGCTTTTTGAAGTTTTGCTATCGTTTGCTTTTTCTGAATACTTCCAAACAGCATTGGCAACGTCATTGCCGCTACAATTCCGATAATTGCGAGTGTGATTAGAATTTCTGCAAGTGTAAATCCAAACTTTGACTGTTTAAAATTTTGACTGAAAGACATATAAAATCTCCAAATAATGTATTGTTAAACATTATTTTATGATAGTTAGGCATAATTGTCAATTATTTATATGCCTAAAGGTCTGTTTTTATATTCCGTAAATAAATGTATTATATTTATGAGGTATTTATGGAAAATTTAAAGTCTAAACTCGGTCTGCGAATAAAATATTTGAGAAAATCGCAAAATATTACGCAAGAAAAACTTGCGGAACTGATAAATATGGATATTACGAGTTTGAGCAAGATTGAAACCGGCAGAAATTACCCACAACCTGATACCTTAGAAAAAATTTCAAATGCTTTGGGGGTTGAAGTCTTTCATTTATTTACCTTTGCCGAAAATTTGAGTGCAAAAGATTATTTTGACGGCATAAATAAAAACCTTCAAATTTTGAAAGATAACGAAGAAAAAATGAAATTGCTTTACAAAATAACCTTAGACTTAATCTGATTAGACTACTTGTAATACACAATCAGACGATGTTTTATTGTTTTCCTTTTGGTTAACTTTTATTGGTTCTAAATTTTGAACCGTATCAAAAAGGAGATAATTATGAGTTTTAATGCGTTGGCGGAGAAAGGTATTCCGCTGGAAAAACAACTGCGAACTTGGCACGATATCGTAAAACGTCCGTACAACAGAACTGATGTTGATTGTTATACTCGAACCCGTCAAATTTTGATGAACGGAATTGAGGTTGAGGCGTGGAATTTTAAGCATCATTTTGCAAGAACTTGTCATGATATTGAGTTAAAACGAACTTTAGCAAGGATTCGCAGAATAGAAGATATGCAGCAAACTACGGTAAATTGGCTAGCACCCGCCAATCAATCCGTACTGGATACAACCTTAGGTTATGAACAGGTGGCGGTGGATTTAACTGCTTGGCTTGCTCAAAATGAGCCTGACGATTATGTTAAAGAAACCTTTGATTTCGGATTGTTAGAAGATTTTGACCACATGTATCGCTACAGCCAATGGGCATATTTGACGGAAGGAACAAATCCTAATTTGATTTTGCAAGACAAAACCGATGTTGTATTGGGTCGTCCGACACAAAATCATCACAACTGCAACGGAGCAAGGGTTAGAAAACATTACGATAAAACTACAACTTCACCGATTACAAAGGTCAATATTTTGACCTTACTTTCAGGGGAACAGCAAACACACAATTATTATGCAGAACACGGATTTATGTACGGTAATGATGATTTAAGACGAACTTATGCGGAAATTTGTGACGTTGAAGAAGAGCATGTTACAATGTATGAGTCACTTATCGACCCGACTGAATCAATGTTTGAAAAACTCTTGCTTCACGAATTTACGGAAGTTTGCAATTACTACAACTGCTACAAAGACGAAACTAATCCGAGAATAAAACAAATTTGGGAAGAATTTACCCAAATGGAACTCGGACATTTGCAAATAGCAGCCGAATTGTTTAAAGAACACGAACGCAGAGAGCCTGAAGAGGTTATCGGAGAAAAAATTGTTTTGCCTTGCCATTTTGAAAGTCAAAAAGATTATGTTACAGATATTTTAACAAACGAAATTGACAAACGATTGGACGGCAGTTTTGAAATGAGTTATTCAAATCTTGAAGATTTGCCTGAAGATTGGGTAAGTTACGAGGTTCAAAGAGAAGTCGGTAAGGACGGTGCACCTACAGAACAGGTTATTCAAAATATAAAAACCTCTTTGGGCAGAGATATTACAATCGCAAATAAAAAACTTGTCGAAAAACAACCTGAACTTCTTTCAATCGGTTTAGAGCCTATCGCACAGGCTCCAAATACCGTGACAGTTGAAAATTATGAAGAAATGACAGAACTCGGGTCTGTAAAATTTTGCGAAGATAACGACAAAAAATAAGTAAAAAATAATGGTAAACTCCTAAAACTCGGACTAAATTTGTTCGAGTTTTGGGTTACCGTTTTCTTCTGTTGGTGACATTCTTCGAAGGTTAAACTATGACAAATTATGTGGATAATTTATTAAAATCACTCGGGCAAACAACAGAATTACACAAGGACGAATGGGCATTAGAACACGTTTTTACTTCTGTCAACAAAAAATGGATAGGGCGAATTTTGCCGTCTGAATTATTGACAAGGACCGTTAAGCAAGCGGTTGAAGCACTTGTTACCCTGAGTGAAGATAGAGTTTTTTACTCAACTTTTCCGGATAAAATTTTGACACCCGTTTATGGTGACAAATGGGGAAAAAATGCAAATTATATTGAAATAAATAATCGTGCGATTGCCGAAATGGACGGCAACAGAACAAAAAACGGAATTTTGAGTGCGATTAAACTTCTTCCTGCAATCCCCCCGTCTGCCAAAAGTTGGGCAAATTGTGTTATTTTATCTCAAATATTTCCGAACATTTACGGGGACGGATACAACAAGGGTAATGAAGAAAATTCAATCTACGGGATAAAACTAAATGCGGGATTTAGTGAAAACATAATCTGTTCGGAGATTGAAATGTCAGGGATTGAACAATTCCGTGCGTTTAACGATTTGGCACATTTTCACGGGTTAAAAACAGGGTTTAGAACAGTGATTTCTGCCGACCAAATAAAAGTTGTCCACTCAAACGGCAGTGAAGAGATTTTTAACTGGAAAAATCCGACACATCAAGAGTTATTTATAAATGAACATGTAAAATTGATAAATACAGGGTTTGAGGCGATTTTTATTGATTCTGCAAAACATATCGGCGGGTATGATATGTCAAATTATACGGGAGTTGGAGCATTGCCCGAGTATTCACAAATGCAGTATATTTTGAATGAAATTCGTTCTCGGACTGGTTCTGTGTCGCTAAGTTTTGCGGGTGAAAAAAGTACGGAAGATTTTGAACGCTACAAAAATCTCGGACTTACGACAGGCACGGCTTTTATCCACCCTGATAATTATGACAATGTAAAATATTGGTCTAAAAAGTTAAAATATGAAACCGATTATATACCAGGTGTTGAAGTTTCAAATGACAATGATATGGGCGGACGTACTTATGAAGAGCGGTTAAATCGTATAAATTCAATACTTTTCGGGTATGAATACCCTAGCGATAAACTTCCGAGTTTTATGCAAATGGAAGACCTTTTTCCGCTTCGATATGACACCAGCACCCACGAACTTATGATGACAAATCCGTCTTTTTCAACAGACGGAACAAAAGAAAGTCACTGGGAAAACCTCTTCACTAAAGATGACGGAAGAGCCTACAATGCCAAAGTGTGTGACCTTTTTGCTTACGCACTTAATTTGTAAACACTATTCAATGGTCGTTTGAATTTTGGCAGTACCAAATTCAACCACACCCGAATCTTTCATATCAGCAGGTCTGATATACGGTTTTGAAGCGGTATTGTTTTGGCGTTCCGTGCGAATTTCGTTTTTCATATTTTCTAAATCTCGGAGTTCTGTGTAGCAATAATTCCGCTCTGTTCCGATTTTCATTTTGCAATTTTCAAGTGCGTTTTCAAACTGTAATCGTCTGTTGTGCCAATAGTTTTTGTCAGTGTTAAAGGTTGCACTTTTGACGTTCAGGTACTGTGACGGACAAAATTCACTCCACTGTGGAACATCAACCGCAAGTGTCGGTAAATTCAACAATATAAATAGTGCTGCAATTATAAATTTTTTCATATTATTCTCCAAAACTCAAAGACATTATAGTATAATTTGAGGAAATTTTGCAATGTTTTTATTTAAGTTAATTTTCCTGCTTTGTTTATGCAATGGCTCAAATTGTCGCAAATCTCGGAAAGGATTACAGAAATTGCGTTTTTAGATTTGTCCTCTTGAACTTTTCGGTGTTCAGTACCGTGTGTATAAACAATTTTATCCCCTGATTTTTTGATGTAAATCGGTTTACCAATAAAAATTTTACCAAAACTGTTTGCTTCGTCCGTGTAATTTATCCCAATCGGAACTACTCTTGCCGTCTTTTTGAAGTTCAAGGCTTTATTAATAAACGCCGCAACTCCGGGTTGTAAACGTTTTTCTAGTGGCATTGTCCTCATGCAGTTTCGACCTTCGGGGAATATAAAAATATTTGCCGTATTATTTATAAAATCCAACATTAATTGTTTCATGTGTAGGGCATTAGAAAGTTTATCTCTTTTTTCAATTCCCGCATCAATCGGTATCATACCAAGTTTTTGGTAAATCTTTCCGATGTTTTCCCCGACAGCATTCAGCATATTGTTGCTGACTAGAATTTTCGGGCGAGGACAAGTCGCCTGTTTACCTTCCTGAACATACAATTTATTTAAGATAGAATTTATTATGGCATAAGTGTATTTGTCACGGTGATAATTCGGGTGATTAAGTACAAAAATCGTTGATTGGTCTGATTTTCCGATATCTTTTAACGGGTTTTTCTCAACGTTTGTAATGAAAAATTTACCTTCCATTGAGTTGCAAAGTTTTGCCAATTCTTCAATATATTCAGGTGAATTTTGGTCAATCTGCATAAATTTTGAATTTATTTCTTTGAGAGCATTGTCGTTTTTCATAAGAAATAATTTTAAAGAGGCTTTGCGAAGTTTCATAATCGTGTAATTTACGATATGATGAAATTTTTTAGAGATATAACTCGGTTCTCCTTGAAAATACTTATTATCAACGGAACGTTTTAAAAACAAGGTCAAGTTTTCAAGCTTTTGCATACCTTTGCCGTAATCAAGCATTGCATCAAGCGGACTTGTTCCTGTTTGAACCTCGGACAAAAGCGGTTTCAAAGTCTTTAAGTCAACTCTTGCTTTGAAACTGACGGGACGATATTGGTATGTATTATTCCCTTCTATAAGCATATAGTTTATAAAATCCGTCAAGAAAATTTTTTGCCAATTTTGAAAATTTGTTAAGAATTAAATTTCATTATCATCGTCATCTCTCAAATCTTTGTCCATTGAACGAATAGAAACTCCGATTTTATCACCAAAAGTCTTTTTCAATCCGTTTACAAGGTCATTTGAAGAGTTTACCCAAAATATTGACGAGGCTAAGATTTTTACTGTTCCAGTCAAGTCAGGCAATTTAAGCATTACAGGGTCTGAACCCTGATATTGGCATAAAAGTTGTTTTAACAAAACCAATTCTTCAAATTTCAAATCCTTCTTCAAGTTGATAGTGAAGATATTTGAATTATCTACGGGTTTAACCGTATCTATAAGAATTGTTACTGGGTCGTTTTCATTACGGCGACTGACTTTCCCAGATACAATAATTCTTTGTTCCGGTTGTAAAAAGTCGTTATAAGCCGCAATTTTTGAATTGAACGCTAAGGCATCGGTTTTGCCCGTCAAATCTTCTATCGTGACAAATCTCATGAATTTAGACGGGTCTTTTTTGGTCGGAATTTGTTTCATTGCCGTAACAAGCCCGCAAATAGTTACAACCTTGTCATTGGTTTGTTCGCTAAGTTCCGAAATTTTGTGCGTCATTAAGAACGGTAATTTATCCCTGATAGTCGATAACGGGTGACTTGTGACATAAAATCCCAAAAATTCTTTTTCAAAAAGTTGAATTTGGTGCGGATCAAATTCTTCATCAGAGCCTGCAAGAGAAAATTTTGCACTCTCAATCGAAGAAGTATCTCCCAACATATCAAACAAACTTCCTTGTCCCGAATCTTTTTCTTTAGCCTCTTTTGAAGCGGTTGCAGTGATATATTCGATATTTTCCAAAAGTTGTTTGCGGCTTTTTTCGATAGAAGAAAATGCTCCAGCCTTAATCAAACCTTCTAAGGCTCTTTTGTTTGAACATTTTAAATCAACTCTTTTAATATAGTCATAAATTGACTTAAACTCACCGTTTTCTTCACGTTCTTTGATAATTTCTTCACAAACGGCTTCTCCGACCTGTTTGATTGAAGCAAGTCCGAATCTGATATTCTCCCCGTCAGGCGTGAAAGAGGCTAACGAGTGGTTAATGTCAGGCGGTAAAACTTTGATATTCTTTTCCAAACATTCTTCAATATATAACTGAGTTTTTTCTTGGTCGCCCGCAACACTGGATAATAATTCCGAGAAGTATTCAACAGGATAATGACATTTTAAATACGCCGTTTGGTACGCAACGAAGGCATAAGCGGCAGAGTGTGACCTGTTGAAACAGTAAGAAGCGAAGCTCAAAATTTGGTTGAATAAAGTCGTGGCATCTTCCGCACTCATTCCGTGTTTTGCGGAACGTTCAATGAACTTACCTTTTTGTTTTTCCATTTCATCGACTTTTTTCTTACCCATCATACGGCGAACCATGTCTGCTTGACCCAGTGTATAGTCAGCCAAAACTTGGAAAACTTGCATAATCTGCTCTTGGTAAACAATCGTACCGTAAGTATCTTTCAATACGGGTTCTAGCAACGGGTGAGCATAAGTGATAGCTTCTTCACCATGTTTTCTTTTCACAAAGACATCTACCATGCCTGAATCCAGCGGTCCCGGACGGAATAATGCAACCAACGCACCCAAATCTTCAAAAACGTCCGGTTTAAGTCTTTTTACAAGGTTTTTCATACCTTGAGATTCTAACTGGAACACCCCGTCCGTATCACCTGCCATAAGCATTTTGTAAACAGGTTTGTCATCTAACGGAATATCGTTGATTTTCAATTCAATCCCCTGACGTTTTTTGATTAACGCAACGGTTTTGTAAATGGTCGTAAGGTTTCGCAAGCCCAAAAAGTCCATTTTCAAAAGGCTTAAAACCTCAGTTACAGCATGTGGCGGGTAACCTGTTTGAATAATACCATCTTTTGACGGTTGAACGGGCAAAATTTCATCAAGCGGTTTGGGAGCAATAATGACACCTGCGGCGTGAGTACCCGTATTGTTTTTGATACCTTCAATTCCGACCGCTAAGTCAATCAAACGCTTTAACCCGACGGTTTTACCCTCAATCGGGTCAATTACGATTTGCTCGTCCTTATCGTACAATGCTTTTAATTCAGAACCGTCATACTGCATCGCCATTTTCAAAGTTTTTGCTTTGTCGTTTTGTGCCAATGCAACTTCTATTGCAGGGTCGATAAGTGCAGCCAGTCTGTTACTTTCGGAAAACGGCACTCGCATAATTCTTGCAACACCTTTAAATGCGGCTTTTGCAGCGTAAGTACCGAAAGTAATGATTTGGCAAACCTTGTCTTCGCCGTACTTTTTCGCAACGTAGTCGATAACCTCACCACGTCGTTCAATACAGAAGTCGATATCAATATCGGGCATTGTGAAACGTTCAGGGTTCAAAAATCTTTCAAACAAGAGTTTATGCTTAATCGGGTCCAAATCCGTGATTTCAAGAGCATAAGCAACAACCGAACCTGCCGCAGAGCCACGCCCCGGACCTACAGGAATTCCATTTGTTTTTGCATAGTGAATAAAGTCCCACGTTAACAAGAAATATGCCGCAAAACCCATTTGGTTTATTACGCCGAGTTCATACTCCATTCTTTCTTTCAAATCAGGAGTAATTTCGCCGTAACGTTTTTTTATTCCGCAATGAACCAAATGTGCCAAATACGTTTCATTCGTATAGCCGTTAGGAACAGGGTAATTTGGCAACGGACTTTTACCCATACATAGTTTTTCACATTTTTGGGAAATTTTGACGGTATTTTGAATGCATCTGTCAAAGGTTTCACTATCCATCCATTTGAAAGCATCTCGTAATTGTGAAACTGTTTTTACATAAAATTCATTGTTTGCAAAGTGAAATCTGTTAGGGTCATCCTTATCACTGTTTGTATTCATACACAACAACGTGTCGTGCATGTCCGCATCTTCCATTCTGAGGTAGTGTGAGTCGTTTGTAATGACCATTTCAATTTCGAGTTCTTGTGCAATTTTTATCAAATCGGGATTTGTACGTTTTTGATCTTCTAAACCATGGTCTTGGAGTTCTATATAATAATCTTCCCCAAACAAATCTTTAAATCTTTTAGCAACGGCTTTTGCCTCTTCATAGCCGTTTTTCATCAGTTTTTGCAGAACTTCTCCACCTAAACAGGCCGAACAACAAACCAAACCTTCGTGATGTTGTTCCAAAAGTTCCCAGTTAATACGAGGGTGAACGTAACGACCTTTGCACCACGCAATGGAAACCAGTTTAATCAAATTTGCATAACCTGTTTTGTTTTTAACAAGTAAAACCAAGTGATAACAAGGGTTATTATTCTTGTCACGTTCCGTAATATCGCCGTTATGAACGTAAAACTCACAGCCCATAATCGGTTGAACTCCCGAACCTTCCGACAGTTCTTGAAGCTCCATATCTCCGTACATAACCCCGTGGTCTGTTACGGCAACTGCAGGCATGTTGTTTTCCTTACAGAACTCAATCAAATCCTTGATTTTTATAGCACCGTCCAGCAGAGAATACTCTGTGTGCAAATGGAGCGGTACATATTTGATTTCACTTTCTCCCATTTTTCTATTGTAAATCGAAGAAATTTTGAAAAAAAGTGTTTGTTAAATTTTAATAACTAATCCATCCACAAAGTAAGGACTTTCTTTTCCATATCCTTAAAATCGTTAGGAAAATTCATTTCAACAAGCAAATCTCTGATTCGTTCCAAAATATAACGTCTTTTGTGCGTAATTCCGAGAATTTTCTTTGTTGTTGTTCCGATTAGTTTCAAGAAATATTTTCGGTAATACCTTTCACGTTTGAGCGATTTTGCGTATTTCCAACAATTTGAAATAACTGTAATTTCATCTTTGATTCTGTTATTTACCGCATCTTCGGTGGTGTAAGAACCTTCCCTGTTTCTCAAATAGTTATACAAAACGTCTTCAATTATAAAAACACTCTTGATGTGCATACTGATTTTGAAAGTAAAATCGGAGTCTTCAATAATCATACCTTCCGGAAATCTGATGTGGTTATCGTTGATTAAAGAGGTTTTGTATGCTCTGTTCCAAACAACACCGATAAAGGTATTTAAGTTGTTTTCAGTTAATAATACTTGAGTTTGGTTTGATTTTTTGAAATTTGTCGTATCGTTAATTTCTTTTTTGCCGTCAGGGTAGCAATTATAAATATTAAAAACGATGACTTCACTTTTGCTTTTGTCAAAATTATTTTTGATAATTTCCAATGCATTTGTTTCAAGCCAGTCATCTGAATCTACAAACATTGTGTATTCGCCGCTTGCGTTATCTAAGCCCGTATTCCGAGCGGCAGAAACTCCTCTGTTATGTTCGTGGGTTAAGATTTTAAATCGGTTATCCTTTTGTGCGTATTCTCTAACGATGTCCATTGAAGAATCTTTACCGCAATCATCTACACAAAGAACTTCAAAATCTCCGTAAGTCTGATTTTTTATGCTATCTAAACAGTTTCTGATTTCTTTTTCTACGTTATAAACCGGTACTATTATTGAAAATTCTGCCATTATACTTCTCCTTCCGGTTCTTTTAACTCAATATCTATCGCTTTTTTTATACACAAAACTTCTTGATAATAATTGTTGTTATATTCATACAAACTAGACAGTTGGAACCAATAATTCGCATCATTTTCAAAATTTTGTTCAATGGATTTGTAAATTTTGATAGCCTTTTTGATATTCTGAAAAAATATTGCATAAACATTCGCAATGTCTTTTTTGTAAGAATAATCGTTTGTCGTTTTAAACAATTCCTCATATTTTTTTATTGCATGTTTGTATTCTTTATTATCTAATTCAGTTTTTATATCTTTTTTAAGTTGAGCAATTTTCTTTTTTGTCAAACAATATTTTTGCTTTTCGGTGTTGTCATATTCCGCATTAAGTTCGGCATAATTGTTCCAAAATTCAATGTCTTCCTCATTTGCAACGGATTCCATTTCTTTATACAATTCCATTGCCTGCTTAAAGTTTTTATACTTTTGATAAAGTAAATCTGCAATGTTCTTGTGATAAACATATTTTTTAGAAAATCTGAATAACTGTTCGTTAATGTTTATATATTCGTTATCATCGTTATTGTTCTTTGCTTCTTCAAGTTTTTCCTTGTATATTTTATAAAGCTTTTCCGATAATAAAAACACAAGAGTTAATGTCTTGAATTTTCCTCTCAATCCTTCAGTAAACCCTTCAAGCTCGTTATTCAATACCGTTCTTGTACTGTCATCGCAACATTCGGGGGTTTGCAAAATCAAATTTCTGATGGAATTTCCTTCGTTTATAAGATTGCAGTAATCACGCTCCATATCTCCAAAACTCGGATAATCCTTAATCTCTTTCACAAGAGCTGCTTCGCCTTTTGCTCTGTATTCTTCCAGTAAATTATCTATATTTTCCATAATATTCCTTTAAAACTTAAATATATCATACTGTATAAGGCGATATAATGCAAATTGATAAACAAAAGTAATTATTTGAAAAGTAAAACCGCAAAAATTGCTGCAAGAATAATCGGAATATTGAAATGCAAAAATGTTGGAACGCAAGTGTCCCAAATGTGATTGTGCTGATTATCGACATTCAAACCTGAGGTAGGCCCAAGTGTTGTATCAGAGGCCGGAGAACCCGCATCTCCGAGTGCTGCTGCCGCTGCCATTAAAATAATCATAGAAGGAAGGCTGAAACCGAGTTTCAAACAAATTGGCACATACAAAACCGCAAGGATTGGAATTGTACCAAAAGAAGTTCCGATTCCCATAGTTATAAATAAACCTACAATCAGCATAATTATTGCCGCAAAAATTTTGCTGTGCATCATAAACGGCGTAACCATAGAAATTAGGGTTTCTATGCCGCCGGTTTCTTTCATTACGTTTGCAAATCCGGCAGCAACAAGCATTACAAACGCAACATAGCCCATTAATCCAACGCCTTCGTTGATTAGTTTGTCCATTTTTTCATGGTCAATCGCTTTTAATCCAAAGATTACCGTTAAACCTACCAACGCCCCGAGCGGCAAGGATTTTGTCCATAATTGAACTACGAGAGTCAAAATTGCGGCAAACAAAGTTATGTAGTGATTTTTGTTAAAATGCAAGTTTTCTTCAGGCTCTTGGGTTGTTGTAATGTTTTCATAATGTCTTGGTTTTCTGTAGGAAATAAATATTGCAAATAAATAGCCTAAAAACATGAATGCACAAATTATCCAAGTGTATTTCCAAATGTCACTTTTTAAAACTTGTACACCGTTTTGAACGAGATTATCTGCAATTAACCCTTGAAAAATTAAGCCAAACCCCGCAGGAATTGCGATATACGGTGCTTTTAAACCAAAGGCTAAACTACAAGCGATTGCACGTCTGTCAATGTTCAACTTGTTCATAACAACGAGCAATGGCGGAATTAAAATCGGGATAAACGCAATATGTACGGGAATAAGGTTTTGCGAACAAATAGCGATTACCGTCAAAATTGCGATGAGTAAATATTTGTTTGATTTAATAGCCGATGCGATTTTTTTTGAAAGCAGTTGAGCAAGTCCGGTGTGGGACATTGATGCTGCGAACGCACCAAGCAAGATGTAACTTAAGGCTGTTTCAGAATTCCCGCCCATGCCTGAAATAAAGACATTCATTACCTCATTGAGATTCATGTGACCTACAAGCCCGCCGATGACTGACGAAACAATTAATGCCAACAGAACATTTACTCTGCATAAACAAAGTACACAAAGTAAAACAACTGCAACAATTATCGGATTTGTAATAAAAGCTATCATTCCAACTGCCAAAATAGCACAAACAGAAAACTTTGTCATTTGTGGGTATTGTTTTTTAATTAACAAAAGGTTCTAATGAAATTATTGGCGATAAAAAAGATATATCGCAAATTTGCAATATATCTTTTTGTTAAAATATGAAGTCTTTTATAAAAACTATCTTAGGCTAACTTTTACTGCAGGTCCTTTTTGAGAAATTTCTACTTTGTTTTCTCTAGCTAACCAGCCAAGACCTAAGTCTGCAAAGTTACCTTTTAAATCTAATTCTTTTTTCATTTTAGCAAATGATGTTGTGCCGTTTTGGCTCAAGTAATTGTAAATTTCACCTGCTGAAAATCCGATTTGTTCTTCCAATGTCAATGATACTTTTTTAGTTGCCATGATTCTCTCCTTTGCTTTTTAATTGTGAATGTCACACTTTTTCGATACTTTGATATTACATTGTTTTCAAAAATTTTAAATCATATTTGAATTGTAGATTTTTCTTTCATTATGCTAGAATATAATCTAAAAGGAGTATTGTATTTGATTATTCAAGGGAGCATAGCCTCGGCAAAGACCGAATTTTTAACCGAAAAATACGCCGCACTGTTAAATAGTGGGGTGAAAGCGTCCGAAATTCTTGTTCTTGTACAAAATTCCACTCAAAAGAAAATATTTATTGACCAAACCCTAGAAAAACTGACTATTAACGGGTTAGAAGCCATGCAGGTTCATTCTTTTTTCTCTCTCGTTTACAATACTATTTCTGATAATTGGGCGTTTTTAGAAGACAGAAATATTTTTGACAATCCCGTAATTTTACCGAATTTAGTCGGGTTAGAGGTTTCTCAATTTGTATTAAAAGAGATTTTGAAAGAGGTTAAATTTAAGGGGTATAATTCAAAATTATCCTTATTGCATCAGATTTTTAGACGTTATTCTTTAATTATTCAAAATAATTTGACGCAGGCTGAAGTAAATGAACGTGCGAAAATTTTAAAAGAAGGATTTTCACTCGAAGCCGATATTGCACTAAAAAAATTTTTGAAAAAAACACTGGAACTTCGTGATTTTGACTATTTAAGGCAATGTCTTTTGTTTAATTATGTCTATAAAAATACCGATTATTTCAAAAATATAAAATATTTAATTATTGATGATGCAGATGAGCTTACTCCGATTTGTATTGATTTTGTGTTGTCTTTATCTAAACAGTTGAAGGATTGTTATATCTCAATTGACCCTTTGGGTTCTTCCCGTTGCGGATATTTGAGTGCGGATAAGAACAATTACGAAAAAATAAAATCAACATTCGGCGGTGAAATTATCGTAAAAGATGATGTCGGAACTCTTGCAATGACTGCCAATGAGCTCTTTAAAAATGCTTTGACAGATTCTAATATTTTATTGAGAAATTTTACTTATCAATCATACGCAAAGCGTTCTGTTATGTTAGATAATGTTTTTTCAAAAATTTCAGGTTTGTTAAAACAGGGTGTTAAGCCTTGCGAAATCTCTATAATTACGCCTGTTATTGACAAAATGCTAAAATTTTCTTTGCGAGAGTTTTTAAAAACCAATATTCTTCCGCTTTATCTTTCAGGTAGTGAAAAACTTATACAAAACAGGCTTGTCCAGGCAACTATCGTAATTCTAAAATTGAACACCGATTTGCGAAGAACTTTAACTTCTTTTGATATAAAAGTAATTCTTTCTTGTATTTTAAATATTCCGATAAAATATTGTGAAGAAATTTTGGAAAATTTTGACCGCACAAAACAGTTGATAGCTTTTGATTTTGAAGATGAAGAATATGATAAAAAATACAAAAATTTTCAAGAAGTTTTGACAGTTGTGGCGGAGTCAGAGGCGAAGATTTCCGAGCAAATTATTTTGATATACAACGAATTATTATCTCAATGTACGAAGGAAAAAGACGAAATAAATAAGTTTAATTTTTTTATTAAACAAATTATGGATTTTGAAAATGTCTTCGGTAAGAATTTTCAAAGCAGGAAAACTGATATTATTTTGCAGGTAGAAAATTCAATCATAGCGGAAAATCCTTATTCAACCCTAGAACCTGAGTTGAACAATATTATAATTTCAACTCCGCAGAAAATTATTGATAACAAATTAAAAACAAAGTATCAGTTTTGGCTGGATATAACAAGTTCTGAATGGATAAAAAGTGACACTGGACCGCTTTATAATGCTTGGGTTTTCCAAAAAGATTGGGTAAAAAAAGAATACACAATAGAAGATAATATAAATTTATCAAAAGAGAAAAATGCAAGAGTTTTGCGGAAACTGGTTCTTTGTGCGACAGAAAAAGTCTTTTGTTTTTCCAGTTTGTTTGATTCAAACGGTGTTGAAAATTATGGCGGGATTGAAAACTTTATCATAGTTGAGGATGAAAAGGAGTCGGAAACTCCCGAGAAAGAAAAAACTTTCAAAATTGTTCCTCGAGATGACCAAAAACCTGTTTTGGAATATAAAAACGGATTTATGGGAATTTCTGCCGTTCCGGGAGCAGGAAAAACAACTATTTTGCTTGCTTTGATTATAAAATTGTTGGAACGAGGTATAAATCCTGAAAAAATCTTTGTTTTAACATATATGGATTCTGCAGCAAGAAATTTTCGTGAACGTATCAAAAATGTTCGTAAAAATTCGACAAAACTTCCTAATATCAGTACAATTCACGGTTTAGCCCTCAGAATTTTAAAAGAAAACGGAAATTATGAAAAACTCGGATTGTCGGCTGATTTTGAAATTTGCGATGATTCGCAAAGAAGTAGAATCTTGCGGGAAATTGCCTCAAAACTCGGGTTAGAGCAAAAAACGGCGGAAGAATTTGACCGTGGCGTTTCAGTTTTCAAAATCGGCGGCGGAAGGTTTGACGGCATGATAAATCAGCCGAAATTGAAAAAGTTTGAACTGTATTATAAACTTTATCAGGAAAGTTTAAAAGAGTTTAATTTGATTGATTATGATGATATGTTGACGGGTTCTGTTAAGTTATTGAAGGAAAATCAAGATGTCCTTGAGTATTATCAAAATATTTGTGAGTATGTAATTGAAGACGAGGCTCAGGATTCTTCAAAGGTTCAGCAGGAATTGATTTCGCTGTTGGCGGGGAAACATAAAAACATAATCAGATGCGGGGACGTTAACCAATCTATTACTGCAACTTTTTCAAATGCTGATGTGGCAGGGTTCAGACGATTTATTACCGACAATGGAAACGTTAGCATGAATTGTTCACAACGTTGTACTAAAGATGTTTGGGAATTAGCAAATAAATTAGTCAGAAATTCAATGCTTGACCCGATTGCGAAAAACTCCTTTTTTGAAATGTATATGGCACCTGTTGAAGGACGAAATCCATGTCCGATTGACGGTGGAAATGCGGTTAGCGGACGGATTTTTAAAACAGGAATTGATGAGAAAAATTTTGTACTTAACGAGATTAAAAATGTATTGGCAAAACATCCTGATTTTACCATCGGCATTTTGCTGAGGAATAATTATCAGGTTACGGCGTGGCAAAATTTGATAGAAAATAGCGGATTAAAAGTAATTACAAGAAATCAATGCTTAGAGCAAAAGTCGGTATTTAAGGCGATTTTTGCAGTTTTAAAAGCTGTTCTTAATCCGTTTGATAATCAAACTTTGGCTTGGAGTTATGAAACGCTTGCGGATATAGGGTTCTTCAAACGAGGGTTGGGAAATGATATTTCAAAATATGACTCTTCTTTTGTAACTTTGAAGGCTGACAGTTTTCAATATTTCGATTTGGAAAAATTTTATTGGGATATCAGTTATTTTATTTCGCTGTGCTATTTGACACCTGAAGAGTTGGCGTTGAAAATCGGAATGACTTATTTTAACAGTGATATCGAAAAATCTAATATTTACTTGATTTCGACCTTGATAAAAAGAATTTGTATAAAAAATAATTCGCTTGATTATGTCGTAACTCGCTTGTCAGAACTTTCGAAAAAGCCGAATTTGAGCGGGTTTAAGTTCTTCTCGGAAGAAGATGAAGATGACAAAACTTATCTTGCGGGTAAAATTCAAATTATGACCATGCACAAGTCTAAAGGTGATGAGTTTAACCTCGTTTTCATTCCTGAAATGACTGAAAAAAACTTGCCGTTGTCGATTGAGTCAATAAATTTGAAATCTTCCGAATTTATTGAAGCCGTGAAAAAACTAAATCCGCAATACAGTGCGAAAAATCAACTGGAATTGAAAACGGAAATACTGTCGGAAAACTTGCGGCTTTTGTATGTTGCGATTACTCGTGCAAAAAATAAACTTTGCATAACCTGTTCGACTTCTCAGAAAAACAGGTTTAACAAGGAGCAAAAGCAAGAAGTTAGCAGTATTTTTAGAAATTTGTTAGAGGTGAGCGAAGACTATGACTAATTTTTCCCCAAATATGTTAAAAACTTATCAGGCTTGTCCGAAAAAATATTTTTACAAGTTTGTCGAACAAATTAATGTTCCAATGTCTTTTTTGCGGTTTGAAAAAGGTAAGAAAATCCACGCTTTGGCGAATTATTACATGAAAAAAGTGAACATTTCCCGCATTGAAACTGCATTGACGGAAGAAGAACAAAAAGTTTGGCAAGCCTTGTTAAATAATCCGTATTTTCAGAAAAAATGTTACAAATCCGAATACCAACTTGGTTACAGGCTTGGTGATTTTTGGATTGGCGGAAGGTTAGATGCGGTGGTTTATGATGATAACGGGTATTATATTCTTGACTACAAAACAGGCTCCGTTCCTAAAACTCCCGAGTTCGATTGCCAAACAATGATTTATTTGTTGTGTTTGAAAGAGCAACTTCCGCAGATTTCTAATTTGTCCTTTGTTTATATTGATTTGAAAAATACTAAAAACCATGTGATTGAATTTAACGAAAATCTGCAAAAACAGTATGAAGAAAAACTTTACTCACATTGCACAAAAATTATTGAAGATAACGAATTCCTGTGCGATACAAAGAGTTGTAAATTTTGCGAATATCAAAATATTTGTCCGCAAGAAAACGATTTTGATATGTTTTAAAGTTATAAAGACAATAAGGTTAAAGCGTCTTTCAATATTTCTTCGGCCGGTGCGTCAGGAGCTAATCTCGCCAAAACTTTGTTCATAGCCTCGCCGATTTCCTCACGAACATAGCCAAGTGAAGTCAATACTTGAACCGCATCTTCTACATTTTGAGAAGTTGCAACGTTTGAAGTTGATTTTGAGATTTGAACCTTTTGAGTGTCCCCGTAGTTTGTTAATTTGTCTTTCAATTCCAAAATTATTTTTTGAGCAAGTTTTGGACCTACACCTTTTGCTCGGGTCAATTCTTTGTAGTTTCCGTCAAGAACAAGCCCTATGAGAGTTGAAATTTCAAAAGAATTGATAAGGGTTAGTGCCATTTTCAGCCCAACTCCTGAAACTGATGTTAGAATATTAAAAATATCACGTTCTTCACGTTTTAAAAATCCGCAAAGTGTCATTTTGTCTTCTTTATGGATAAGCACGGTAAAGATTTTTAATTCGGAATTATTTTCAGGCAAATTGTAAAAATCCCTTTCCGTCAACTCTACACGGTAGCCGATTCCCGCAATTTCAAGGGTGGCAAAATAGCCTTTTGCTCCTGAGTTTGAATATGTTAAAATGCCTTTTAAATAATCGTACATTAGAAATTTTCCTTATTTTTTAATTTTTGATTTGATATCTTCAATCATTGTCGCAAAATCAGAATCAATTTTGATTTTTTCGCTGACAGTGTCACAAGAATACAAAATGGTGGTGTGTTTCTTTTCCAAATATTCTGCGATAGCCTCGTAACTTTGCTCAAGAATTTCTCGGCTTAAATATGCGGTAATTTGTCTTGCTTGAGAAATTTTTTGTTGTCTTGCCGTGCCTTTGAGGTCTTTAACTTGCAACCCGAAATAATCCGCAACGACTTTTGCAATAATTGCAACTGTCAATTCGTTCTTTTTGATTGCCGATTTTAGCACCTGTTGAGCCAATTCTTTTGTAATTACGCCGATATCGGAAAAACTTGCAAAAGCACTGACCTTGTTAAATGCACCTTTTAACTCTCTTACGTTGTTGTCGAAATTTTCCGCAATGAACTTAAACACATCATCTTCTGCTTCAATATCCAGCGCTTTTGCGTATGCTTTGACAATCTCGTAACGGGTCTGAAAATCAGGCGGAGCAATATCAACAACGATTCCCATTTCAAATCTCGTACGCAATCTTTTATCAAGTTTCGGAATGTCTTTCGGCTCTCTATCAGATGCGATTACGATTTGTTTGTTGTTTGTATAAAGTGCTTCAAAGGTTGAGAAAAAGTCTTCCATTGTCTTTAATTTTGATTCCAAAAACTGAATATCGTCCATTAACAAAATGTCAACATTGCTGAATTTTTGGTGAAATTTTCTCATTGCCGCATTGTCACAATACTGTTTTTTCTTTGCGTTTGGTGATTCGTTTAATTTGTAACAACGCATCATTTCGTTAAAATATTCTTCCATTCGCACATATCGAACAGTTAAATCAGGTCTGTTAAATATAATGTAGTGTCCGATTGCCTGCAAAAGGTGAGTTTTTCCTAATCCTGACGAGCCGTAAATAAACAGCGGGTTAAATTGTTTGGACGGATTGTTTGCCACTGAATAGGCTACGTTGTAGGCAAATTTTGAATTTTCTCCGACTACAAAGTTTTCAAATTTCAGGTTTAAGTTCAAATTTGCACTTGATTGCATTTTTGCTAAGGTTTGTTTAGCATCTTCAACCTTTCGCTCTTCTTGAGTTTGACCTGCTTTTTGACGTTTTAATTCTTCTTTTTGCGTTTTGATATACGATTTTGCAAATTCCGCATCATAACTGAGTGAGCATGTCGCATCAGGACCCAAAACTTTTTTTACGGCATCTCTGATTTTTCCAAGCCAACTTTTTTTTAATATATCAATCGCCATTGCATGTGGTGAATATAGCACTAAGGTGTTGTTTTCAAAATCTGCTGCACCTAAAGGAGTGACCCAGTTTTGGTAAACATGTTCAGGTAAAATTACCTCTAAATCCTCTTTAACCTTATCCCAAATAGCATTTACTTCAATAATATCCATACTATCAATAATACACAAAACAAGTTTTGAAATAAATTATATATAAACAAATATAAACCTTCAAAAAAAGAGCCTCTCAACGAGGCTCATTGGAATTAAGAATAGCTGGAAGTATGAAAAAGATTAATTATATTTAACAACATCAACAGATTTATACTATTAACTGCACGACTATAATATTTAATATAAAAATTATTCTTAATATTTTACAAATATTGGTCTGTTGTGCTATTGTAAGAATATTCAAAATGTTTTTCTATTTTATAAGAAGGGGCGAGAATGAAAAAACGCTATATTTTCTTGATATTTGTAGTAATAATTACGGTTATATTTTTATTAAGTGTCATGATAGGAACAAAGGACGATAGTGCTACGGATAAATCAAATATGCCGAGAATAGGTCAGTATTTGTGGACATACAACATGAATAAATCCGTATGGCGAGAATATAGCAAAAATGATGATATGAAATCAAAAGAAGCTGTCGTTTTTCAGTTGGGCTATCCTGAAGGTAACGGCGGATATACGGTTTATCAATTATTTACGGGAAATTCTCAAATCTTGAAGGATGAACTTTGGTTTGGCGAAGGCAGTGAAGAATTTTTGAAAAATAAAACCCTTTATTCTTATTACCCGAAAATGTTCGAATATTATAAAATTGTCTTTAACGGAGTTACTTTTATTCCTGATAAACTCAGCGTAGATGAGGTTTCAAATTTGTTTAAAGGTTATAATATTTTGAAAGTTTCTTCTCTCAAAAAGGGCGAAAATAAAGTCAAATTTGCAAAAAATAATAATAAATTTATAGTAATCAATGATATTGGCGAAAATTTCTACAAATATTATATTATTCCGAATGATAGCAAAAAAATGCAAATTGAAGACTATTCAAACCAATTTAGCGTTTCTTCTCCTGTGGATATCAGATTGCAAAGAATAGAAGGTTGTACCAAAGCCTACCCTTGCTATGATGTTCATATTGAGAAGTAAGATGACGTAAACACGTGTCTTGAAAAAGTAGGTTGGTGTTGTTACACCTACAGAATAGTTTTAATTGTCGGAATAGCAATAAAAATTTGGTAGGCTCACCAAGATGTCATTCCGGCCTACGAGCCGGAATCTGTTACGATATTAAACAGATTGTTACAAAGCGAACCAACGAACCTGTGGTGAGTTGAGTGAGCCTGTATGCGTAGGCGGAGCCGAAGAAGAATAACAATAAAATTAAATGCTCATTATCATTTGCATAAATTTTCTAAGTTTTCAGAATGACGAAAGCTTTACTAGGCTCATTAAATAGTCATGCTGAACAGCACGAGCAGAGTGCGTAACGAAGTGAAGGCACATTTAATGCGAGTGCGGTGATTCAGCATCTCTTACATAATCAAAATAAATCAAAGTATTAAGACCCTAAAAACTTGTTAAACCTTCTCATAAAGAAACCCTGAAACCGGTTTAGTGTGATCTTTTTGTTATATTTTAGGCATTAACCTTCTTTTTATCTATGATAATTACCAAAACGCCGAGCAAGATTGCAAAAATACCTACCAAAATTTCGCATGACAAATGCTCATGAAATACCGTTAAACCTATTATCAGTGCGGTAATTGGTTCTAATGAACCTAGAATTGAAGCTTTTGTTGAGCCTATTAATTTGATTGAGATTGTAATTGTTTCAATCGACATAATTGTTGGAAATAGTGCCAAGCCGATGCTTAGCAACCATTGGAAAGGTGTTGTTAAAATCTGCAAATTTTTGCAAAAATGCAGGTTATAAATATAAACAAGCAAACCAAAAAGCATTACATAAAACGTCAATTTTTCACTGTTCATTTCGTTTACTTTTTTGATGTTTTTCACCCCGACAATATAGAGTGCATACATCAAGGCTGAAAGTAAAACTATCAATACTCCGTGTAAATTCAATCCTGATCCGTCAGATTTTCCGCTGTATAAAAAATATAATCCCGTTAAAATCAAGGAGATTGAAAGCAAAACCGATTTTGTGATTCTTTCCTTGAAAAATAATGCCATTAAAATAGCCACCATAACCGGATATACAAACAAAATCGTGCATGCTACACCTGCTTCTATGTAATGGAAGGCTTCAAATAACAAAAGTGACGAGAGCGAAAAGAAAATTCCGAGAAAAAACAGTGGCAAAACTTCACTTTTTGTCAGTCTTAAAGAGGTTCTCTTGACCAATTTTAGCCAAATACCGTAAATTAAAACCGCAAAAGTGTATCGGTAAAACAGCACGGAATTTACTCCGATTCCCGTTGAGTATAACGGTAGGGCAAATAGCGGGTTTGTACCATAACTTACAGCAGCAAGAGCTCCGAGCGTTAAGCCTTTTGTGTTCTTGTCCATTCTCTCTCCTCAATGGATAAATTAACCTAAAGTTATCCAAAAATCAATCTTTAAAAAATCTTTATCTAATGTTGAAAATTGCTTGATTATTTTGTACAATTTGTCCAAAGGGGAAGTTTCTATGGTGGAATCACAAAAAAGAGTTTTAATTGTCGATGATGATGACGAAATCAGAGAGTTGTTGGAGTTTGATATTGCAAGCAGCGGATATTTTGTTGATACTGCAAAAGACGGAATGGAAGGGCTTAACAAGGTTCTGAATAATACTTATGATATCGTTTTGCTTGATGTTATGATGCCGAAAATGAACGGTTTTGAAGTTTGTAAAAATATCAGGCAGGCAAAATTGGGTATTCCTGTTTTGTTGTTGACCGCAAAAGGTACAATCGAGGATAAAACGACAGGGTTTGATTGTGGAGCGGACGATTATTTGGTTAAACCGTTTGATATTCAAGAAGTTTTGTTAAGAATAAGAGTTTTGTTGAGGCGAAATTCTGTCAATGTTGAAGAGGAAAATTCTTTGTCTAACGAAATTTTAAAATCAGGTGATATTGAAATTTTCCCTGAGTCTTTGGAGTGTGCGATAGTAAATCACAAGGTTAAACTTACTCCGACGGAATTTGAAATTTTATATTGTTTGATGCAACACTTTAACACCCCTGTAACTTTGGCTACTTTGCTGGATGAGGTTTGGGGATATGATAGTAATGAAGATGTCAGAATGCTTAGAGTGCATGTTGGAGGATTGAGAAACAAGATTGAAGAAACTCCGAAAGACCCGAAATATCTTCATACTGTTACTAATGTAGGGTATAAATTGACACCGTTCGGTCAGGCTTAGTTTTTATGAAAAAGAAAAAATATCAATTCAAAAGATTAAAAATTATTGAACAAATTGCAATAGTATTTTTTATTGCGGTTGTAATTCCGATTTCTATCAGCGGATTTATTATCAATAATATTAACCAACAGTCCTTGAGAAAACAATTAAGGGAGTCTGCAATCCTTGTTGCTGCAATGGTTTCTGATGAAGTTGATTTTTTTATAACCACGAATGAATCGACTCTTGCTCAAATAGCCGATACTTTGGATTATATTCCGTCAAAGGCTGTAAAACAGAATTTTATCAATAATATTTCTAAAAAATATCCGACTTGCGACAGAATTTATATCGCAAAAGATACAAAAGAACTTGAAAAAATCAGTGCAATGGCTTATGAAAAAGAAGAAACTTACCTTTCAACTCAGATGAAGGACGGCTCGTTTCTTGTCATAACCTTTAATCCTGAGGCTTGGCAAGGTGAACTTTTTAAATCTTTGGAGCAGGATAACAGACAGATTTATATTTTGGACGGAAATAATCATTTGCTTTCCGCTCATAATTTTACACCTGAGGTTTTCCAAGAAACTCTTGATTTACTTCCCGATGAAAAAATTGAGAATAACCCTGTTATGATTGGGGACGAGAAAAACCAGCCTGTTGTGTATTTGCACAAGAAGAATCCGAATGTAACAATAGTTGTAAATACGACCGAAAAAATTGCTAAAAAGGCAATTTTGGATAACCGAGTTAAAATAGTGTTGTCTGTTTTGAGTGCAATTTTGGCGATGATGGTGCTGATTGGTTTTTATATTTATTATTTGTATATCAACATGCGACAATTGTTTAAGGCGGTTATGGCTTTATCGAAAGGTAATTATCAGCGTCAAATCCGTTTGTTGAGTACCTCGTTTACTCCTTATGAAATCGTGTTTTTGGCGAATGAATTTAACAATATGGCGTCAGAAATTCACAAATCATATTTGGAACTTCAACATAAAAATATTGAGTTGAAACAGTTGAACGAATTTCGCTCTAACTTGATTGATACAGTAAGTCACGAGTTGAGAACTCCGTTGACAAGTATTCAGGGCTATACGTCAAGACTGATGAGGCAGGATATTGTTATTGATGAAGAGATGAAACAAAAATCTTTGAGAATTATCAAGGAGCAAACCGAACGCTTAAATCGCTTAATAGAGGATTTGTTGACTATTCCTGATATTGAGGGAATGAGATTGCGTACGGTGAATGATAATGTAAATATTGATAAGGTCTTGGAGCAGGCGGAATTGTTGCTGAGAAAACGTGATGGACATGAAATTATCGTAAATTTGCCTGAAAATTTGCCACAAGTTGTTGCGGATAAAGGACGTTTGGAACAGGTCTTTATCAATTTGTTTGAAAATGCCGTTAAATATTCGTATCCAGATACTCCGATTTTGGTAGATGCAAAAGTTATTGACGAAAAAATTGTGGTTAACGTGAAAAATTCTTGTGATGAAATTCCGGAAAAGAAATTACAAACTCTTTTTGAAAAATTTGTAAGACTTGATGATAATATGACAAGAACCACTCGTGGCACGGGTTTGGGATTGTTTATCGTAAAAGGTTTGATTGAAGCAATGAATGGAACTATTGAACTGTTTTCAACACCTGATAGCGGATTTACGGCAAAAATTACCTTGAATATTGCAAAAGAAGAAGATAACGATGATGAATAAATTTATGCAAATTGCAATAAAAGAGGCTCTGAAAACGGAAGCAGATGTTCCTGTCGGAGCAGTTTTGGTTAAAAATGGTGAAATTATTGCAAAATCGCATAATACAAAAGAACTTGATAATGATGTAACTTCGCATGCAGAAATTTTGGCAATTCGTCAAGGGGAAAATTTTTTTAATAATTGGCGACTTGACGGGTGCGAACTCTATGTGACCTTAGAACCTTGTCCTATGTGCGGTTGGGCGATTTTACAATCAAGGATAAGTAAGGTTTATTACGGAAGTTACGACACAAAATATGGGACGTTTTCAACACTTGAATTGCACAAAAAATCTGAGTTTAAACCGCAAATTTATGGCGGAATTTTAGAAAAAGAATGTGATGAAGTGTTAAAAACTTTTTTTGAGAAAATCCGCTAGACTGTTGGTGCGATTATATCATATTTTCAAAGAGATTTTCTGGCTTAATTTCTAGTGCAGAGGCAATTTTTAGAAAATTGTATAGAGAAAGCGACATTTCTCCACGCTCAATAAAACCGATATAAGAAAGGCTGCAATCAGCCATTTCGGCGAGTTTTTCCTGCGAAATTTTCTTTCTTAGGCGTTCTATTTTTATTTTGAAGCCGATTTCTTTTTTGAAACTCTCTTTATCCATAACTAAATAATATCGTATTGACATTATTCCTTCTATATATAATAATATTGATATAACTATTATAATAGTTATAAACCTAGTAAAATAGAAAAGAAAGGTTTAGTTTTAATGGCGGGTTTTGGAAAATATTTTGGATTTACCTTGGCGGAAGTCTTGATAACTCTTGGTATTATCGGAATTGTCGCTGCTATGACCTTGCCGTCTTTGCTTTATACTCAAAAGAAAAAAGAAACGGTTACAAGGTTACAAAAGGCGATTGCTACCCTGAATGAGGCTCATAAACTTTCTTATAACGAACTTGGTGAACCTTCTTTTGAAAAAACAACTACAATGGACTCAAAAGAATATTTTGACACCTATTGGGCTCCATATTTGAAAATTACTCAGTATTGTCAACAGCCAAGAGAGTGCGGATACAGTACCTCTACTCCGTTTTATCGTGCAAGTGGTAATGCCTCAGGTTGGTATATTGTTGAACCTCGATTGAGAACTACATTTATGACAACGGAAGGCTTTGTTTATACAATATTTCAGGCTACTTGGAAAAATGATGGTGGGGGTGAAAAACAAAATAAATCAGAGATATTGGTGGATTTGAACGGAGCGAAGCCACCGAACAGATTTGGAACGGATGTCTTTTGGCTTACCCGTTCTGAAGAAAATGACGGGGCAATTCACCCTTACGGAATGGGCTTGTCAGACAGAGAAATTGATAAAGAGTGTTCCACAATCGGTGAAGGTTTGACCTGTGCCGAAAAAATAAAACGAGCAGGTTGGAAAATCGTTCCCGGTTATCCGTTTTATTAGTTTTGCTAAGTTTTCAGAATGACGAGAGCTTTGCTAAACCCACCAAGCTGTCATTCCGGCCATCGAGCCGGAATCTGTTTGCAAAAACTGTACAAACTTGATTTTTTTAACCCTTTCCGAATGATGATTTTATACTACGCTTGCGTATTTTTCGATTTCTTCGTCTGAATTCATTTCAGTTGCTGCAACTAAGACCTTTTTATCGTCAAGTTTTATACCGCCGATAATTTTGTTTTCTTTCAATTTTTGTAAGAATTTGTCACTGTTTTCAACTTCAATGGTAAATTCGTTAAAGAAATTCTGATTAATCGTTTTTATACCTTTTTTGGCCAATAATTCTGATAATTTATGAGCGTTGGCTGCTGAAAGGCTGCTTGCCTGTTTAAATCCTTTTTCGCCCATAACTGACAAATACAAAGTTGCACACAAGCCGATTAGTGCTTGGTTTGAGCAAATATTACTTGTTGCTTTTTCTCGTTTGATGTGCTGTTCTCTTGTTTGAATAGTCAAACAAAAGGCTTGTTTTCCGTCAGCATCAACGGTTCTGCCTGCCAGTCTTCCTGGAAGTTGTCGCATAAATTTTTCTCGACAAGCGATAAAACCTGCACTAGGACCACCAAAATTCATCGGTATCCCTAAAGTTTGAATGTCACCAACTACGATGTCCGCACCGTATTCGGCAGGCGGTTTTAGTAGAGCAAGGGAAGACACATCACTGCAAACCACAAGCAAACAATCAACCGCACTCGGTGTAATAATTTCACCGTAATAATTCGGTGTTTGAACCAAAACGCAGGCATAATCTTTTGTTTCTGACGGGATTTCATCAACCCAATCCGTTTCAATCGATTGAGAATATGTATAGGTTTTGATGATTTCTTTGTATTCCGGATTTAGCGAATTTAGAACGCAGATTTTTTCTTTTTTAGAAATTCTGCATGCCATTAAAATCGCTTCAGCACAGGCTGTTCCCGCATCATAAACAGTCGCATTTGAAATGTCCATGCCTGTTAATCTGCACATCATCGTCTGAAATTCGTACATAACTTGAAGTGTGCCTTGTGAAATTTCGGGCTGATACGGAGTGTATGCCGTTGTAAATTCAAATCTGCTTGCAACTTGATTGATACAAGCAGGAACGAATTTGTTATACATTCCGCCGCCTGCAAAAATTGCATAATCCGAGGCGTTTTTATTGGCAAGTTGTTTAACCGCTTTTTGGGTTTCAAGTTCGCTTAGTCCTTCGTTCAGTGCAAGTGATTGCATTCTAACGTTTTGCGGAATTTGTTTAAACAAATCTTCAACCGTACTAATCCCAATGGTTTCGCACATTTCTTTTGTGGTTTCTTCGTTATGTACTAAAAAGTTTTTCATATTACTCCAATTCTTCTTTGTATTCAGAATAAGTCAATAAATCTTCAAATTCGCTCTCATCGCCTGTCGGTTCGATTTTTACAAGCCAACCGCTTTCGTAGCAGTCTTCGTTTAAGGCTTCAGGTGCATCAACAAGTGCTGAATTTACTTCAACGATTTTTCCGCTTACAGGCATGTAAATTTCTGATGCGGCTTTTACTGATTCGATGTTTGCAAAAGTGTCACCTTTTGAGAATTCGTCACCGACTTCAGGCAATTCCAAAAATACGATGTCGCCAAGTTGTTCGATTGCGTAATCTGTCAATCCAACGGTGCAAGTATCACCTTTCAAAATATATTCGTGCGATTTGGCACATAAAATATTTTCTACAAAACTCATTATTTAATTCTCCTTTTCATACAATTTTATTTTACACGATTTCGTTTAGGGACGAAAGGTCTTTTAACGATTTGAGCATCATGTAATTTTTCTCTTATCATAACTTGAACAACGGCATCTGTGCAAATTTCTTTGTCATTTTTTACATAAGCAAGTGCAATATTTTTACCTGTGCTTGGAGAAACGCAGCCGCTTGTAATATGTCCGACTTTTTCCCCGTTGAAATAAACTTCATAGCCGTGTCTTGCAATGTTTCGGTCAAGCATTACAAGTCCGACAAGTTTTTTTGAAACTCCGTTTGCAATTTGGCTCATAATGATTTCTTTGCCGTTATAATCCGCTTTTTTGTCTTTCGGAACTGACCAAGATAACCCCGCTTCGATTGGGGTTGTTGATTCGTCTAAATCGTTTCCGTACAAGTGCAATGCTGCTTCAAGTCTGAGGGTATCTCTTGCACCTAAGCCAATTGGCTTAATATTAAATTCTTTACCTTCTTCCAAAATTTTATCCCACAAAAATTCTGAAAATTCGTTTTCTACGAGTAATTCAAATCCGTCTTCGCCAGTATAACCTGTTCTTGAGGCTAAAAGTCTTATGCCTTCGATAATTGCCGGTTTAATTGTAAAAGAGGCTTGATTTTGTACGCTGTAGCCCATTTTTCTGATTAGGTCGATTGCTCGTGGTCCTTGAATTGCCAAAAGCGAATAGTTGTGCGATTGGTTGTCTATTTTAACGTCCATTCCTCTTTTGTTACGGACAAGCCAGTTTAAATCCTCGTCAATTCTTGATGCATTACAAATTACAAGATAATTTTCTATGCCGATTTTGTAAATGATTAAATCGTCAATAAGTCCGCCATTTTTGTTAGGTAATTGGCAATATACCGCTTTTTCATAATCAAGTTTTTCGATGTCTTGTGGCACAACTTTATTCAAAAAGGCTGTGGCTTCTTTCCCCGATACAAAAACTTCACCCATGTGCGAAACGTCAAAAAGTCCGACATTTTCTCTTACTGTCTTGTGTTCTTCAATGATTGATGAATACTGAACCGGCATGTGCCAACCTGCAAAATCCACCATTTTAGCCCCTAATGCGACGTGTTTATCGTGTAAATATGTTTCTTTAACCATAATAAATATTCCCCTCAAACTTATATCTATTGTGGGCGTTAATCGTCATTTTGTCAATAACATGTTTAGATAAGTAAATCTTAAATTAAGGTTAGTGTAAATAATTCATGTTGCCTTTTTGAAGTACATAGTAAGCACACCCCCAGCCGTTTGAGGTCTTTTTGCAACTTCTGTCGGCAGGTGAATCAGAATCTGGTGCTCCGAGCGGACGGATTCCGCCGTTTTCGTAAGCAAAAACGAACAAATCTTTACCGTAAGTGTTTGGCGGGTATTTCCCGTTTACATCTACCCAAAAGGTAATAATTCGCAAATCGTCTTGCTTACCTTTCCACCAAAGCGAACTTCCGTTAAGCAAGGTAATTTTATAAGTGTCCCCTCTTTGAGTTGCATAGTTGCTGTGATTATTACCGTTTAATTGTTTATACATTGAGTTTGGAATACAGTTCCCTTGTGGGTCGTTCAAGCCGCAATCTACGGCGATTTTGAAAAACGGTTTTAGTTTTTCCGCAATAATTGTTGCATCTTTTCCTGTTGTTGAAGTAAATCCCCAAGTTTCCACATCTCCATACTCAACTTCCGCATTTTTAACGGCATTTGTGAGTACGGACTGTGCCACCCTAAGTTTTGCTATTGTTTCTTTTTCTCTCTGTTTTTGCACTAATGAGGGAATTGTCATTGCCGAAACTACCCCTATTATTCCCAAAGTAATAAGAACTTCCGCCAAAGTGAATGCGTATTTTTTCAATTTTTTCATAATGCCCTCTTTATAATAGTTTACAAAAACTCTAAGATATTATTAACAAGTTAATATATGATTAACAATATAATATAAATTCCACAAAGTGTCAATATTATTAAAACTAAACTAAAATATAAACATGGGTATAAATATTGACATTGATTCAAAAACTGACATAAATGAAGTGATAAGACTGCTTCTGTTTAGAAATAAAATTACGATAGCCGAACTTGCTCGTCGTATGACAGAGTTGTCCGAGTGTAAATATACTCGTTTTAATTTGCGTGCGAAATTGGAAAATAACAGAATAAAATTCAGTGAGGCTCTTTTGATTTTTGAAATTTTGGGCTATAAATTCGATTTATACGAGAAAGAATAAACCCGAAAATTTATTTTTTCTCGGTGGGTTCTGTTTTAATTTTCTTAATTCTTTTGGCACGTTCTTTGCTGTCGGCTTCTTTTACGTCTTCAACCGCCGTTGTTGCGTATTTTAATTCCAATTCTTTACGACTGACTTTGCTTTCCAGTGTTTGTCTAATTCCTGCGACTTCGTCAAAATCTTTTTGAACTTCACGTTTCTCTTTCTTCAACTTCCGTAAAACGACCATAACTTCTTCTATTTTTTTATCAATTTCTTCAAGTTGTTGAGAAGATTTTTGGTAAACCTCGTCATTTTTTGCAAGTTTCGCCTTCGCCGTTTTTAGTCGGCTTTTTGCCTGTTCTTCTCTATATTTCAGGTATTCGTCAATTTTTAATTTTATTGTGTGGTCGGTTTCCTGCCAAACGGTTTGTTTGATTTCCAGCGGATAATCTTCATAATCAGGTAGTTTTCCGTGTTTGATATATGACATAATTCGGTTTAACTGTTTTTGAAGATTTTTTTTTATTTCAGGGTGAAATCTTAAGAAAAACGGATAAGGCAAGTCTGTTCTTTCGTTATTGCATTTTTTGCACAAGAAAATACCGTTCCCTGATGAATCTGCACCGTTTTGACTTTTGGGGTGAACGTGCTCAAATGTTGACTGAAATTCCAGCAAAAAAGTTTTTACTATATCTAAATCGGTTTTTCGATTGATAACGCTATTTACTATAAAATCGTCTGTTCTTGCCGTTTCGTAAGGGAATGAACGAGCAATGGATTTGAGTTTTCGTGTAATTTTTAAATTTTGCGGATTTTCTTTTAAAAATTTGTTGTAAATCTCTTCGATAAGTCCTTTTTTTATTTCGGGAGTGTAAAATTTTCCGTTCAGAACCTTCACCGCCTCAAGATGAGCCTTTTGAAACTCTTCAACCGTGCGTTTGTCAGGTAATTCACTTATTAAATCACGAACTTTTTTAAAAGTATTTGTTTTTTGTGCAAGTGTCTGTTGTGCAAAAGCTTCTGAATTTTTGTGGTGTTTTGAAAAGATTTCAGGCAGATTGAAGATTTCGGCAAAAGTCTTTTTAGGGAATTGTATTGAATAAACTTCCATCATGTCAAACAATTCTCGGTCACTTTTTGAAAATCTGTCATAAAATTTTGAAAGTTTTTGGATAACTTTCGGAGCCTTTACCGTGATGCCGTCAGATAGCAAGGCAATATGTTTTATCCCTATTTGAGTTTTCTCAGGCAGGGTGTTTATTTTTATTTTGTTTTCCGGTACAGAAATAAGTTCTCGTATGGATTTTTTAGGTTCAATCGCCGAAAGTTGTTGTAAAAATTCGTATTCGGGTGTGCCGTTGTATTTGTCCGCAATTATAGAATTTTCCAATGCTCTTTTAGAGCCTGCCATAAAGGATTTTAACAATTTCGGCAATTCGTCTTTGGCAATCATAGGTTCACCGCAACATCCGCAAGGTAATTTGTGTATAAACCTCGGAGTTTCAACAGGAAGTTTCGGCAATCGTTGCCCAAAGGTCGGGTTATTGTCTTCTATGTTTTTATATTTGTTATTGTTTGAAAAATATGAAATCTTTGAAATTAACATGATGTTTGTATAAAAACTATAAATCTAAAATTTTGCTATTTTGTTAATTTTTTTTCTGAAAATTTTAATGCCGTTTGAATTGCCGCAATCATGCCTTTTTCGTCCGCAATACCTTTTCCCGCAATGTCAAACGCCGTACCGTGTCCGGGTGAAGTTCTTATTATCTCTAATCCGATTGTCGTATTTACCGTACCCATGCCGGCAATTGTTTTTATCGGAATAAGCCCTTGATCGTGGAAATTTGCAATATAACAGTCAAATTCGTCTTTTTCGCCTTTAAAATAATGACTTGCTGCATCAACAAAAAGAGTATCTGCTGGCAGCGGTGCGGTTATATTTATTCCTGATTTTCTCAATTCTTCAACTGCCGGAAGTAAAATGTCGATTTCTTCAGTGCCGATAATCCCGTGTTCTCCAGCATGAGGGTTAAATCCGCAAAGTGCAAATTTTGGGTGTTCTATTCCGAATTTTGTCTTGAAGGTTTGTGCCAAATTTTGAATTTTTGTAACTACCAAATCTTTTGTTATAGAGATATCTTTTAACGCACAGTGTCTTGTCAAAAGCAAAACTCTGAAATCGTTTGCGATAAATAACATTTCGGCAAGTTGATTCTCTTTTGCCAAATAGTGTTGCAAAACTTCTGTTTGACCGTTAAAAAGATGTCCTGCCAAGTGCATCGCTTCTTTGGCTACAGGTGCAGTAACTATTGCCAAAGGTTTTATTTCGCAAACTTTTTTTAACGATTGAAAAGAAAATTCACCCGCCTCTTTTGTGATTTTGCCGACTTTGATATTTTCTTCCTCATACGGAATTTTGATAATTTCATAATTTTTATTTAATTTTCCGTAAAAATTAAGCACTTTTTTATTGGAAATAAGTACGATTTTATTTTCGTCCAAATTCATTTTATTCAGTGCTTTTATGGTAATTTCCGCCCCTATTCCGTTAGGGTCGCCTGTTGTAATTGCAATCTTTTTCATTTTCTATTCTTCGTGCTTTTTAAAATAATTTATAATTTCAATAAGAGTATTAACTCCGCCCAAATTACCGGATTTTGTCACAATAAACTGGTCAGATTTTATGTTTTTACTCAACGCAATGGCTGGCAAAACTTCATCAAGCAGTTTTAATTGGTTAGCATTAATTGCATTGCAGCATTTGTAAGAGGTTTCTCCACCCAAAGTAATTAAAACCGCTTTAGTTTTTTCCAAAACTCGTCCCGTCAATTCTGCCAAAAAGTCTGTCACCGCACCCGCCAAGCCTGATTTAGACAAATCAGCCTTCATTGTGTCATCAGAAAAACCGTCAAAATTATTTAACAGTTTTGAGGTGTGAACCATAACTACATTTTCGCCTGTAAGATTAGTAACGATGCGGTTTACAAGTTCGTCTTTTACCCCTGCCAAAATATTGTCCATACCGAGTTCAATAACAAGAGTGTTTTCCTCATAGTCTGCCGATTGCTCGTATTTGTCTATTTGGCTTGAAGTAATTTGAGTAGCACTTCCTGATACTATAAATTTCGGAAGTTTCGGTATTTTTATAGGCAAAACTTCTACGCTTTTTTCTGCACGAGGGAACCATTCGTTACTCAAAACCCTTCCTGCTGCCGAGTTCCCGACAGGTAAAATTTTGTAATTTGATTTTTGCATAGCAAGAACAATTTGTTCCAAATCCGTAATAGAAACAGAATCCGCAACTATTAGTTTAACCCCGTTTTCAATGAGTTTGTTCATTGTCTGTAAAATAGGACCCGCTCCGTCTAAAATTGTTTTTAATTCAATAGAACCGACAAGGTTTTTCAGATTTTCGCCGAGTTGAGATTGTAGAAGTGTCGGCAAATGCGATTCGTAAATCGGAGAATGCGGATCTCTTGCCATTTCCGTTCTTTCAATAGGAATACCTTTTAACAAATGGTATCCGCCAACTGTAATTCTGTTTTCTTGCGGAAAAGCAGGCATGATTATTGCGGCATCCCAACCCAAAACTTCAAGCATTGACAGAACTTCAACCGAAATATTCCCACGAACGGTAGAGTCGATTTTTTTGTAAAAATAGTCAGGATTGACCTTCTCAACCAAATATTGAGTTGCAAGTTTAACCTTTTCAAACGCAAATTCAGGAGCAATGTTTCTTGATTCCGTTGCGATTGCCCACGCTTGTGAGGTATTTGCTTTTTCGGGTTCTTGATCTGTATTTAGCAAAATATTTGTATCAACATTGTTCAGCATAAACTGAAGTGCCGTATCGTTAGCACCCGTCAGGTCGTCTGCAATAATTCCTATTGTATTTGAGTTAATTATCATAATACGGCTTCTTCAGTATCTCTTTTTGAACCGAGTAGTCTTATTGTATTTGCTCTGATGTAGAAAGATTCTCTTTCGTTGTTTGTTGTTTTGTCAACCCATTTATTGTTTGCGATTGCACCGTCAACAGCAACAAGTCTTCCTTTTTTTACATATTCTGCGGCAAATTCTGCTTGTTTGTCCCAAATATCAACATTGTACCAGTCGGTCACTTCTGATTTTGTTTTGGAATCCCATCTGTTTACGGCAACAGAAAAACTAGCTTTCATTTTGCCAGAATCAAAGGCTCTAAAACCTTCCGAAGCATCTCTTCCTACTCTGCCTACTATTACTACACTGTTCATTTATTACCTCTTTCAATAGTTTACATTATACAAATTTTTATTTTTTAGTCAAAATTAATACATTCTGACTAAGCATCTAACTTTTTTAAGCACCTCTTTTGCTCTTGCTCGTGCGTTTTCGGTACCTTTTCTGATAATTTTTTCCACCTCATCAATGTGTTCTTCGTAATATTTACGTTTTTCTCTAATCGGTTCAAATTTTTCGTTGATAACACCCGCTAATTGACGTTTACATTGAGCACAACCTCTCAAGCCTTTTTCGCATTCGCAACGAACCGTTTGGATTTGTTCTTCCGTTCCAAAGACTTTCCAGTATTTGAATGCTACTTCGCATTCATCAGGGTGTCCCAAGTCGTCTTTTCTTAATCTTGAACGGTCTGTTATCGCTGTCATAATTTTCTTTGTAACAACTTCTTCACTATCGGAAATTTTGATGTCGTTGTTGAAAGATTTACCCATTTTGTTGCCGTCCAAACCGCAAATTAATGAACAATTATTCAATAACGGTTTGCATTCGTGGAAAAATTCTTCCCCGTAAATATTATTAAATCTTCTTGCAATATCTCTTGTGATTTCGATGTGAGCAACCTGGTCGATACCAACAGGAATATAGTCTGTGTTAAACATCAAAATATCGGCACTCATCAAAACAGGATAACCCATTAATCCGTAGTTAATTTGTGAGCCTTGACCGTCTTTTGATTTCAAAATCTTAGCCATATCTTTCAGGCAAGGGTCACGTTCAACCCAGTTTTGCGGGGTAATCATTCCCAAATAAATGTTAAGTTCTGCAATCTCAGGGATTAGCGATTGAACATAAATGTTACATTTTTCCGGGTCAAGTCCGCAAGCTAACCAATCAATTACTACATCAAGTGAATTTTGTCTTAAACTTTCGGTGCTATCGTATTTTGTTGTTAAGGCATGCCAGTCTGCAACAAAGAAATAACAATCATACTTGTCTTGTAGAGAAATCCAATTTTGAATTACTCCCAAATAATGGCCGTAGTGTAATTTCCCTGTGGGACGCATTCCTGATACAACAATTTCTTTCATCTGTAATACCACCTTTCTGTATCTAATCCATTATATAACAAACACGCACCTCTCCCTTTTTGTATAAAATTTTGTTAAGAAGTTTGGGGGGACAGATTCTGAATAAGATAAAATCAACGCAATTAAAATTGCTTGATTTTTAATCTTTTCAGAATGACGATAATCTTGCTATTCTAATCTAAAAGTCACTCTGAACTTGATTCAGAGTCTGTTTTCTTCTGATTCGGCGGTTTAACCTGAAGCTTAAGATTTTAAACAATCCAAATTCACAATAAGGAAAGGCGGAGCCTTAAAAAGCCTCCGCCTCTAATATGATATAATATGATATAAAGCTTAAACTTCTATTTTGTCGCTGATATAGCCGTTAATTGCAGAACATGTCGCAACATAAGGCGAAGACAAATAGATATAACCTTTTGTGTTTCCAAGACGACCTTGGAAATTTCTGTTTTGGGTGGTCAGACAAACTTCATCATCAGCCAAAATTCCGGCATGAATACCTACACAAGGTCCGCACCCGGGAGGTAAAATTACCGCATTGGCATCCATAAAGATTTCCAACAAACCTTCTTTTAATGCTTGTTTATAAATATCTCGAGAAGCAGGACAAATCAGCATTCTAACTCCGTCTTTGACTTTGCGACCTTTTAAAATTTTGGCAACGGTTCGCATATCTTCAATACGACCGTTTGTGCAAGTTCCGACATACACCTGATTAACCTTGATATCGTTCAATTCCTTTGCAAGTTTTGTGTTATCGACTGTGTGCGGGCAAGAAACAGTGTGTTCGATTTCACTTGCGTCAATTTCTATTATTTTTTCGTAATTTGCATCTTCATCAGGTTTGATATCTTTGTATTTATCCCCTCTTCCTCGAGAAATCAAATATTCTTTAGTTTTTTCATCAGGAACAAACAATCCGCATTTTGCACCTGCTTCAACCGCCATATTAGCAAGCGTGAAACGTTCTGCCATACACATGTTGTCAATTGTATCGCCACAAAATTCTAATGCTTTATAAGTTGCTCCGTCCGCACCAATCATTCCGATTAGGTGTAACATCAAATCTTTTGAGCAAATATCTTTCTTAAACTTTCCGTTCACAACGATTTTGAAGGTTTGCGGAACTTTTAACCAAGTTTTTCCTAATGCCATAGCAACCGCAACGTCAGTTGAGCCCATGCCTGTAGCAAACGCACCCAAAGCACCTGATGTACAGGTGTGAGAATCCGCACCCACTAAGATTTCGGTAGGGTTTACAAAGGTTTCTACAAGTCTTTGGTGGCAAACGCCTGAACCGACTTCTGATAGCACGGCACCGTAATCACGGGCAAAGTCTCTCAAAACTGTGTGCATATTGGATAATTCTTTTTTCGGGCTCGGTGAAGCATGGTCGATAAACAAAATCGTTCTTTCAGGATTTTTGAGCTTTTCTTTGCCGAGTTTTTTAAATTCCTGAACTGTTAACGGTCCTGTTCCGTCCTGTACCGCACAAACATCAACGTTTGTAATGACTAATTCGCCAGCTTTAACAGATTTGCCGGCATGGTTAGATATAATTTTTTCAACTAATGTTTGACCCATAAATTATCCCTCTTTTTCTTTAGTCTATCACAAATTGAAAATAGGGTAAATATTTTAATATTGGCGATGTTGTATTTTTTTATTGTGTAGGTTTCCTTGCTAAATTTTCCAAAAAGTCACTCTGAACTTGATTCAGAGTCTGTTTGTTTTTAGGGGATATAACAAGTGTAAACAGATTCTGAATAGGCTAAAAATCACTTTTCGTATTGCTCAAAGGATTTTTCATGCCTTTCAGAATGACAGGAACCTTGCTAAGTGCCCCAAAAATTCATTCCGGACTCCGATCCGGAATCTGTATTGACTAATTTTCCAACACATATTTCGCAGCGGCGGAAGCGGGTGCAACAGTCGAATCAAATATCGCAATAGGGTAAACATCGGTCATAAAAGCACTGTTTTTCGGCACAATACATTCTGAGTTAATATCTGTTGTATGACTTTTTCCGTCAGAACATCGGACTTCTTTATTCGGTAATTCTGCACCGTTTACGTCAATAAAGGCTATGCAATATTTTTGAAATTGACGTTCGTTTAGTTTTTCGGCTAGAGTTTTACCGCCAAGTGTGCAGGCGATATTATCACTTCGACCTTCCATTGGTGAGTGGAACATAAAAATACTGCCATCTAACATTTTATACATATATAATTCGACACCCTGATTTTTTATCATAGTATCAGGGGTGGCTTTGTTGAATACGTCCTGATAATAAGGAACTCTATGTTTTGTTATTATTTCTTGATATTTTGTTGCAAATTTGCCCGTTATATTCCCGTTTATAATTGCACAGATTGAGTTTACCGTTGTCGGGTTATCCGTGTCTTTATTTAGGCAATTCTTTACACTTGCGAAATCAAAATCGTATTTTTGTGAGTTTATTTTTGCCATTTGATTAAGTGCTGATAAATTTTTCTTATATCCCGTTTTGAATTTTTGACAATTTGTATTGGAAATCAATGTCGGAATAGTCATGGCTGCGACAATTCCTATTATTCCCAATGTAATCAATACTTCTGCCAACGTAAAACCAAAATGTTTCATATCATACCTCATAAACTATAGACTATAATCATGAATGATAGAATATTGTATTTATAAAGTCAAGATTATAAATTTAATCTATGGACGATAAAAATTTATTGGTAATATTCGGGTTGAATTTGAAATATGAGAGAATTAAGTTGAAATTATCTCAGGAAACCGTTGCGGGAGAGTTGAATTTCAGCACGGCTTATGTGTCTAACGTTGAAAGCGGTAAGCACGGTCAAATTTCCTTAATTAATGCCTATAAATTTGCCAAATTTTATAATAAAACTTTAGATTATTTATTGACAGAAAAGTCGTAAAACGTTCTTTATAAACAGCTTCAGAATAGGTTAAAAATCACTTTTCGTATTACTCAAAGGATTTTTCAAGCATTTCAGTATGACAAGTTTTTTTTACCAAACTTCGACAATCGGAAGGTTTGGTAAATCTTTTAAAACATTTTTTATATTCGGTATGTTTGATTTAATTTTTATCCCTTTATTTGTGTAAGTTGAAGACAATGAAACGATTTCCTGCAAGGTTTCAAAAAGATTTTTGTTTCGCAGGTCTATTATTTCCAAATCTGAATTTTTGTTAATTCGTTTCATAGTCATATATCTTCTATCGGTGATTTTTTATAAAATTTTATAAAGTTTTTGTAAATATCCGACATTTAGAGGATATTTATATTATAATGACAGTGTCGAAGATTTAGTGAGGTGGGTATGGAAACTATGACATTAAGCAAAATTAACGAACTCGCAAAAGAAGTTTTGGAAATTGAGGCTAATTCAATATTACGTTTGAAAAATAATATAGGTGAAGAATTTGATAAAGCGATTGACATTTTATATAACTGTCGTGGTCGTGTAATTGTTACGGGTATGGGAAAATCAGGTTTAATCGGTAAAAAAATTGCGGCAACTATGTCATCAACAGGTACTCCTGCATATTTCTTGCACCCTGCGGAAAGCACTCACGGGGATTCGGGGGTAATTACAAGAGAAGACGTTATCATTGCTATTTCTAACAGTGGCGAAACTCAAGAATTAATGAATTTGTTACCGCTAATTAAAAGATTTGGTTGTCCGATGATTGGTATGACAGGTAATTTGAATTCAACTTTGGCAAAAACAAGTGAAGTTGTTTTGGATATTTCAGTTGAGCGTGAAGCATGTCCTTTAGGAAAAGCACCTACCGCAAGTACAACTGCAACTCTTGCAATGGGCGATACTTTGGCTGTTTGTTTAATGGAGAAAAAAGGTTTTACAAAAGAAGATTTCTTAATGTTCCACCCGTCAGGAAAACTTGGTAAAGGTTTGACTTACAAGGTTGCAGATTTGATGATTAAAGGCGATAAAATGCCTATTGTTAAGGAAAACGAAAGCTTTATTAATGTTATTAATACCATTTCTCAATTCAAATTGGGTATGGCGATTATCGTTAATGAAAATGGAGTTTTGTCAGGTATCTTGACAGATGGTGACATCAGAAGAACTGTTATTGGGCATTCTGATTTGACTTCACTCAGCGTAAAAGATGTTATGACCGAAAATCCAAAACGTATAACAGGTGATGCTTATGCTGCATCGGCACTTAACCTTATGGAAAAACATTCAATCACGGCACTTCCTGTCGTTGGTGATGATAATATTCCTGTGGGTGTAATTCACGTTCACGACTTACTTAGAGCAGGTGTTGCATAATGGATTTAAAGGAAAAAGCAAGCCAAATCAGGCTATTAGCGTTTGATGTTGACGGGGTTATGACCGACGGAAGCATAACTTACGATGAGCACGGAACGGAATACAAAACCTTCAACGCAAAAGACGGGCATGGACTTGCTAAAATGACAAAAAACGGTTATATTACGGCGATTATAACAGGTCGTAACAACGGAACCGTTGACCGAAGAGCCTCAGACCTTAGAGTAACAGAAGTTTATCAAGGTGTGCGAAATAAATTGCCGATACTTGAAGCAATTATGCAAAAATACGAGCTTGATTTTTCTCAAGTAAGTTATATGGGGGACGATGAGCCAGATATTTGTATTTTGGAAAAGGTTGCGATTGCTGCATGTCCTGCCGATGCGGTTGCAAAAGTTCAACAGGTTTGCAATTTTAAATCTTCACTAAATGGAGGTCGTGGGGCAGTTAGAGAGTTGTGCGATTTTATTTTTGATAATAAAATAGAAGAAAATAATTAATAATGTATAAGGGGATAGTTTATGTACGAAATTAAAACACAAGCGTATTTTTCGGCGGCTCACCATTTATTGAATTATGACGGGGAATGCGAAAATCAACATGGTCATAATTGGATGGTTGAAGCTTTTGTAAGCGGTGAATCTTTGGATAAAAGTAATATTTTGATTGATTACAAAGTTTTGAAAAGAGAACTCAATGCTGTTTTAGATACTCTTGACCATAAAGATTTGAATGAATTACCTGAATTTAAAGGTGAAAGTCCTTCCAGTGAAATGATTTCAGCATATATTTATTCAAAATTGAAAGAAAAAATTGTTCAATTGAGTAAAATTACGGTTTGGGAAACTCAAACCTCTTGTTGTTCTTATTTTGAAGCCGAATAATAAATATTTTTAAAGGAGAGTTAAGTAAATGAATATTGTACTGTCAGTGATGATGGGGATTGTACAAGGCTTGAGTGAGTTTTTGCCGATTTCAAGTTCTGCACATATAGTTTTTACGTCAAATTTTTATAAGATTTTCAATAATGTTCCGATATCTGAAGAGCAACCGACTCAGGAAATTTTCTTGGATATTATGTTACATTTGGGAACTTTGATTGCGGTTTTGATATTTTTTAGAAAAGATATTGCAGAAATTTGCAAAGCTCTTTATCAGTCCATAAAAACTAAAAATTACGAAAACCAACAGGCAAAATTAGGCTTATATATTATTGCAGGTACAATAATTACCGTAATTTTGGCATTACCTCTTGAAAAAGCAGCAAGTCATTTGGTCTTTCACCCTGCCCTTGTTGGCGGATTGTTATTGGTTACGGGTGCCTTGTTGTTCTCAAGTGAATACATGTCAAAACATAAAGCAAACTTATCTCAAAAGGTAACTCTAAAACAATCTTTGTTAATCGGCTTGGCTCAAGGTATTGCGGTAGTTCCGGGCTTATCTCGTTCGGGTTTGACTATTGCGACAGGCATGTTTGCCGGATTAGACAGACAAACTGCTGCAAGGTATTCATTTTTGTTAAGTATTCCGATTATTTTGGGTGCATCTATGGTTTATCCGCTTATAAAAATTGATGTGGCTGAAGCCATGACTTACAACTGGATTGCAATAATTGCTGGAACTGTTGTATCATGTGTTGTCGGTTATTTATGTATCAAATATTTTATGAAATTTATTTCTAAATTTTCACTTAACATATTTGGATATTATTGTGTTATAATGGGGTTGTTCACATTAATATTTTTCAATATTTGTAAATAATTTATTTGTTAATATTTGTAAATAATATGGGGAGAATGTATCAAATTTTTAGTTTGACAAGTATTCTAATGATGTAAATTTTGGAGTTATCATGATATTACCGATTAGTAATTTTAGGCAAAATAACATAAGGTTTAAAGCAGAGAATAATATAAATAAAGAAGATACTGGTTCTGAAGCAAATTCTGCAAAAGAAGAACACGATACTTTAATGCCGAATAATGTTGTGACTCGTGCAAGAATAGGCATGGATAAAGTAACAAAGGCATTTTCTATCTATCCGGCAAAGGGATTGAAAGGCAGTATAAATTCAAACTTTTATGAATTTCTAACAATGGGAACTGTTCCGTTTATTATTGGCAGTGGTATGATGATGGCGGTATTTAACGGAGTTACCAATAAATTTAACCATAATGCTGTAACAAAAGCTGCAAAACTTGGCAATAAAATGGCATTAGGTGTGTTGTTATATGCAGGTTTGAAGGATATTACAAAATTTTTAACTACAGCTCCAATTAAATGGTTCACGGGGATTGATACAGAGCTTCCGTATTCAAAAGTAAACTATTTTTTGAAGGAAAATCCTGACAGCGATAGCGGTTTGACAAGTATTGAATATCATAAAGTTGGAGAAAGTGTAGATTTTCCTCGTTGGGATCAACTATATGGCGATACTTCAAAAGGTGAACCAATCAATTTCAGATATGATAAAATCGCAAAGAAAAACGGTTTGGGCGAGAATTTGAATGATTCTGATCAAGATGTTAAACCTATGTATAAAGAGGTTTTGGTTAAGTCAAAATTAGCAAAAAGTTTTTCATCGTTTATGTGGGCGGTAACAGGAGTAGCATTGGCTTTCCAAAAACCGTGGGATGACTTTTTCAATGTTGCAACTTTGAAATTCTGGAAGGGTAAAGATTTTGTACATTCAATGAAAACTTTTGGAAGAAGTTTTTTGAAAAGTGTAAAAGCGTTGTATGTCGGGCCGAGCGGAGAGGTTTCAAAACTTGATAAACATTCGGGTAAGGCTTTGCTTGCCGCAACTTTGTTGACTACGATTTTGGGAGTTGTGAACTCGTTACACATTACGAAAAAACCGAAAAAGACGAATAGTCAAATTAATCCTAATAAAGAAAGTGTGGTGTGCTAAATGAGAACTACAAATTTATTGCAATCATATATTCATAATAATACGACCACACAACAGTATAATTCAGACAAGGTAGCCAAGGATTTTGACGTTCACAGAGAATTGTCAAACAGAACGTTTATCAAACCTTTGCCAAGTAACGGAAAACTTATCAAAACTACCATAATGGATTATCCGTCAGAGGTTCAAAAAGATGTCAAGTATAATATCAAGGCTCTTTACCATGCTGTAAAAGGAGAAGCAAATGACCACGAATTAGGACGAATTAATGATATGGCATTGAAATTCGGCGGACTTGCTTTGGCGACCTATTTATTTACAAAGAAAAACACCCCCAAAACAAAATTGTTTGAATTTATCGGTTTAGGTACTTTCTTTGCCGCAATGGACGTTTGGCCTAAATTGTTCATTCAATTACCTGCAAAACTTATTCATGGAGTGAATGTTCGTCAACAATATGAAGATAATTACGGCAGAAAAAAAATGTTCTACCAAGACCACCAGTTTATTCCGTGGGATTTATATTCTGATAAGGAAATTAACAAAATCGGTGACAGATTGCATGTTCCGAAAGATATTCCAAATCGTAGAAACTTTATTCAAGAAAAAATGCGTAAGATTGCACTTCAAAATAACACCATGTGGATGTTGACTGCAGGGTTTGCAACTCCGTTATTAAGTGCATTGATGTGTAATGCGTTAGAAAAACCTGTTTCAAGATACACCGACAAGGCTGTAAATGATGAGGCTGAAAAAATCTTAACTCAATTCTCGGATGAGGTTAAAAAGATTGATTTGTCTGAAAATAAGGTCGCTTTAAATTCTATACTTACAGAAAATAAAGGTAAACCCGTAACACCTGAACTGATTAACAAAATTTTGGTTAATTTATCCGATGGGTTAGACCATACGGTTGCAGTCGGTATTGAAAAGGATTTGAAAAATATCTTGCCACAAAAAGAATTTAAACTTCCTGAAGAAAGCGTTAAAGAAATTCAAAAAGTTATAAGAGATACTATGAAAAAATCTAAAGTTTCTGAGGAAATTTTAGATAGAGTAGTTCCGACACAAGATGCTTTGGTTGGCAGATTGTCTTCAAAAGGCTTGTTGAATGGCGAATATAAAGAATTTTCGGAACATTCAAAAGTTATTTGCGACTTGATTGGTGAAAATATCCGAGCTGTTGCTCCGGAACTTGATGAAAAATCTGTTAAATCTTTGAATTTCAACTTAGACAGATTAATTCACTCAAAAACAGGTATTCAAAGCAAAGCGCCGTTATTCAGAACTTTAGGTAAAGAAACGGCAACTGTTTTGAACGAGGAGAATATTAAACGTTTAACCGAACTTTCTGATATTTTGAATGTTCATAAACCTGAAGAAATGTTGTTGAATAAGGCTGCATACTTAAAGGTAGGACAAGATGCGGAAACTGCATTAGCAAATATTTGGAATGACTCGGATTCAGGCATGTTCAAGGCTTTGGGCTTTACTGCGGACGAAATTAAAAAGGCTCGTCTGGACAATGAATTATCCGAAACTGTTTTGAGAACCAAGATTGAAAACCTTGTGGCAAATAAAGAGGCTTATGCTCAATTTATGACAAAAATGGAACAACTTTTGTCCTCTATTCACAGCAAAACTTCTTCATTGGATTTGTCAAAAGATGAAGATACAAATACTTTCAAATCTTTAATCAATACAACTTATGACAGAACTACAAATGCTTTGAAAAATAAGGGCTTTATGAATACTGCAGAAAAAATCGGCGGTATTATTGACTGGCATGGTAATATTGCCTCTTCAAATACTTCTGCAAAACAAATTTTGCTTGATGCGATTGACCAACGTGTAATGGGTGTTAAAAGTTCGTTTTACAGATTTTTGAACTGTATGGATATGTATTACAGAATTTCTAATTTGAAGGGTGATAATCCGATTTTGAACGGACGTATTCCGAAAGAAATCAAAGAAGAAATGGTAGAACTTGCAAAACAAACCATGATTAGTGGTCACACTTCCGATTATGCGGAAAAATTATGGTCAAGACGTAATCCGGAACCTGATAGAATCGATTACGGTCAAGTTGACGTTACTGGCGGCAAAGTTAATAATAAATTCTTGGGTAGAGCGGGTGAAAATGCCATTGAATACTCTAATGACCGAAATTTCTATGAAAGTGTTATGAAATTTATGTTTGAGGAAAATGTCCACCCTGATACTTATGAAAGAATTAAAAATTCAGGCTTCTTGGAAGAATTTATGCGTTACAGAAAAGAAGTGCTTGATATTAACGGCGGATATGACAACTTTGCAAAACCTAACTTTAAAGTAAACGGTCGAACCGTGAAAACTCCGTCTATAATTCAATTTACCTTGAACGGTTGCCCACCGACCGAAATGGTTTATAAATGGTTTAATAATATGTATAACAGCAATAAATGGTTTAGCGTATTCGGCAAACTCGGTGCAGGTTTGATTGGCGTAACATTGATTTCTCAATTCTTCATAGGTAAGATGAAAGCACCAAATGTTAATAATAAAGGGGGGCAACAATAATGCTTACAATAACTCCGCAAATTTCTTCTTATAAGAAAAATAATCTTCAAACATTTGGTTCATGTTTGTTACCGTCCCAGAATCAGACCGCAAATATTCAAACACCTGCTCAAAACGAAAAAAGCGGGAATAATTTGCTGGAACAATTTTTGAAAAATAACGCAATGATTAATGCTCCTGCCGTAACTTCAGTGAAGCCAACACAGGTTGAAGAAGTTAAACCATATAAAAATGATTTGAGAACCTTGTTTTTAACAAATAATGTTAAAATGTTGGCTATTGTTCCGAGATTGTTCAACGCTCAAGATACGAACGGAAATGAATATATTGACGGTAACGAAAAATGCGGAACTTTTTTAAATGCGATTGACCGTTTGGACGAAGTTAAAAAACAAGGATTTAATACTTTGCACATTTTACCGATAAATCCTCCGGGGAAAAGTAACGCCTATGGAACAGCAGGTTCTGTATATTCTCCTGAAGATTTGTTGAAATTAGATCCTAATTTGATTGATAAAAACGACCCAAGATCGGATATTGAGCAATTCAAAGCGTTTGTTGATGCTTGTCATAATCGTGGAATTAGAGTAATGGTTGACTTGCCGAGTTGTGCCTCATTTAATTTGTACGAAGAACGTCCTGAACTTATGGCACACGAAAGAAACGGACTTGCAAAAACTCCGCAAGGTTGGCGTGATATCAGAATGTTTGAACCTTGGGAAGATGAAGGCAAAAGAACCTTAAATCCTGAATTATTGGAATATCACAGAAAATTTGTAGATATGATGATAGATGCGGGTGTTGACGGAATTAGAGCCGATGTGGCTCGAGCAAAACCTGTTGAATTTTGGGATATTATCATTCCTTATTCAAGAAAACGTAACCCTGAGTTTGCTTGGCTTGCGGAAACTTATACTTATGAAGATGCTTCCCCTCAGGCAAATATGCCGTATGACAGACCTCAAGACTCTTTAAGAGCAGGGTTTGATGCTTATTATGGGCAGTACCATATTTTTCATGAATGGAATACTGCTCAACAGTTGCATGATTATGTAATTGATAACTTGAATCTGTCTTACGACTTAGAAAAGGGCAAATCTTTGATTGGCTCGTTTGCAACTCACGATGATAAATCTCCGATGTTGCATGGCGGTACGGTATTCTGTAACTTGACTTCAGGGTTGCAGGCAACTTTGCCAATGTTGAATCCTTATGCGGTTGACGGCTTCCAGTCAGGTGACTATTACAATTACAGTTATGCTGATAAAATTTCTGAACAAACACAGACAGATTCCAAAACAATGAAAACTCACCCTTATCAGTTGGATATCTTTAATTTGTCACGCAAACCGGGTGGGGAAAATCCTGAAATCGGTGAGTTTTTCACGAAGGCGATGGAACTTAGGGACAAATATAATGACGTTGTGACAAGAGGTTCTTATATTGTTTTGAATAAAGAGAAGGACAAATCCGACCAAGTTATTGCGTTTGCAAGACATAGAAAAGGCAGAACGTTACTTGTTATTGCGAACAGAAATGTCAATAGAAGAACGGCTTGTAATGTAATTGTTCCGACCTTGAAAGAAAATCAAAAATTAGTGAACTTGTTGCCAGGTTATGGTGAAAAGAGTGAATTCCAAGTATCACAGGGTAAAGTCGCGGTAGATTTAGGACCTGGAAGAATCCATGTATTCGAAATAGATACTCCACATATTGAATCTTATACAAGCAAAGTCTATAAACAACACTAAAAATAAAGGACTTTATAATAAACAACTCGAGTTCAATGTTATTACTGAACACGAGTTGTTGACATTTTAACATAATTTTATAGTATGAGTTTAATAAAAGTGGTGATAATGAGTGAAGATTTAACTTTGTTTGAAATTTACGTTTTCAAATTTTTCTAATTAATAAAATAAAGGAGATGTCATTGACATCTCCTTTATGGCTCCCCAGGCTGGACTCGAACCAGCAACCCTTCGATTAACAGTCGAATGCTCCGCCATTGAGCTACTGAGGATTATTCTGTGGCATCTCTGCCGACTTCTTTAATATACACCAAACATTTTTTATTGTAAAGTCCTTTTTTATTTTTTTTCTTTACTAATTGCGATTTTTCTTTTATATGTTATATTTTTAGCGGATATGTTTTTTACTTGATTAGGAGGTGTATTTTATGGCTAATCCGACACTTAGAGAAGGTTTTATAAGACAAGACAGTTTCAATTCCTTAGGCGAAACTTCTACAATGACAGTTGGTGGTACTATATTAAAAACATGCTTTTTAGGATTGCTCATGTTTGCAACTTTTTCCTATACTTGGTATTTGCAGCTTACAGGGTTTGCTGATAAGGCAGCTTTGCTTTACAACGTTGGAATTTGGGGTGGGCTTGGCATGTGTTTGGCAATTTGTTTCATGCCAAAGAATAAGTTTTTAATCCTGACAACGCCATTATATGCAATGCTTGAAGGGCTTGCGTTAGGGTATATTTCAGCGCTTGCAAACAAGTTTTATCCAGGGGTTGTTCTTCAGGCAACTATTGCAACTTTTATTGCTCTATTTAGCATGCTTATTTTGTACTCAACAAAAGTTATCAGATGTACCGAAAAATTTCGTGCAGTCATGACAATTTCTATTTTTTCAATTTTTGTACTTTACATGCTTCAAATGATTTTGTCATTATTCCATATTAGTATTCCGTTTTTATATTCAAATGGACCTGTAGGAATTATTGTAAATCTTGTAATTGTTGGAGTTGCTTCATTTAGTTTAATCATGGATTTTGCAAATATCGAAGAATTTTCTTCTAGTGTTGATAAGAACATGGAATGGTACTTTGGCTTTTCTTTGATGGTAACTTTGGTTTGGTTGTACGTTGAAATGTTGCAACTTTTTATGAAATGGCAAAGTAACAACAATTAGTTTTATTTTCTAATATTGAAAAAAGTAAGGAGACGGAAATTTATTATTATAAAATCCCGTCTCCTTTTGTTAATATTTCTTAAAAATAATTGTTATATTAGACATTTTTTGAACCTTTAAATACTTTATATAATATATAGGGATTTAAGGGGAAAATTAAGAATGCCATTACAACGGGTTTTATTTAACACTGCAACTCAAGCAGTACGAAAATCTAAATATTTGTCACAAGATACAAAAATTTCACAAATGGTTGAAGATATAGCTTCTCATTGGAGAACTGCACCGCAGAGTTCTCAAAGTAAAGTGCTTGATAAAATCCAAAATTTAGAGTCTAAATATTCTAAGGACGTTAAAAAATTAAATTTAAACGGTAAAGAGCAAGAATTTGTTATTTATAATGGTTCTTGTAGCGGTTCAAATGAAGGATATTGGGCAAAAGTTAAGGGTACAAACGATTTATATTATATAAAATATCCACAATCAGAAGCTCATGCTCGTTCTGAAAAGCTTGCAGGTGATTTATATGAACTTGCGGGGGTTGATAGTGCAAAAGTTTCTCTTGTCGATTACACTATTCCTCCAAAGACCTCACACCCTTGGGATAGAGCAACTAAAAAAGTCGGAGTAGCAAGTAAATATTTTCCTTTTGACGGGCTTCCGACAAAGGCTGATGCACCGTTACTTCGAGAAGGTTTTGGGGCTGATTGTTGGCTTGCAAATTGGGATGCTCTAAAAAGAGGTAATACCGTAATGAAAAATGGACAACCGTTAAGACTTGATGTTGGCGGTTCACTTTGCTACCGAGCAAGAGGTGGACGTAAAGGTGCTGCATTTGGACAAGACGTAAATGAATTGTCTAGCTTTTTTGATGCGTATTCTCAATCCCGCCCATATTTGCAAGACATGACAAGAGGGGAATTAATAGAGTCTCTTTCTCGTGTTGCAATGATACCAGAAAAGCAAATAGCAGATACTATTGAAAAAGCTTCTTATACATTAAAAACAGTCCCGCGAGTTCCAGTATATTTAAAAGATAAGGACATATATGCCATTGGAGGTTCAGGAGAAGCTATCTACAGGTCTGGAATTAAAAATCCGGAATATCTGAAAGAGACATTGATTGAGCGTAAAAAATATATCGCATCTTTCATGCTAGATTGTATTCAAACACCTCAAAAAGCAGGAGAAAGTATTGGCGAATATATAAAAAGAATTCAAGCTCAAATGCCCAAAACAGAATATAAGTTGCCGTTTGATAAAATTAAAATGTCTGCTGCTGTAAAAGATGGTGATTATACATTGGCGGAATGTTTAACCCCAAGTCAAAAGAGATTGTATGAATCTTCTTACGACTCTTATTTATCAACAAAAGGTTCAAATATTGCTCATCCTAAAGCTAATGATATATTGACAAAAGATGTTATGCTTCATTCTGCATCTCCCAAAGATTTAGTGCATATCTTGGATGACGGAATTACATCAGGCGATCTTAGAGGTGCCGTAGGGACAGGAACCGGAGTTGCAACCCAAACTCCACTTTGTGCAGACTTTTGGGATGTAAGAAAAACTTCATCAATAAAAGATTACTTCTCAAAACCGGTATCAGAATTTAATGAAGGAGAACTAAATTTTTTACCGCATAAAAAGAGTAGTCATGGGGAAATGGTTTTTGTTGTTGATAAAAAAGCAGTAAATAAAACAATCATGGATAATTCCTTCAAGGTTAATAGAGATTTAGTTTTTCCTGATACAATTTTAGATTTAGACGGAAACATGCAAGGGCATTTTGGTTATATCAGCCACAGAGCCGTACCTTTCGGAGTTCCGGCAAATTCAATTGATAGAATAATTATCCCTAAAGAAAATTATTCTGATGATGCAGTTTCAAAAATTAAACAAATTATTCAAAAGAAAGGTTTGGATATCAAACTTTATGATTTAGACGGAAATTTGTTATAACAATTGAACTTTAGCCCGATTATTTACTCCAATCATCTAGTACAAACGTATGAGAAATTATTCCATGTATTAAAGATGTAAGATTTACTCACGACATGACATGTAAATCTATATATTATATTGGAGCTTCAAAATGTCAGAACAAGTTTTAATGCCATTTATCGGCACAAATAACATCGAAAATAAGGAAAAGGCGAAGGAATCGTTAGAGAAAGCAAGAGTAGCCCACGAAAAATATCTAATCGGGCAAAGAAATAACGATTTGGAAGAAGCCGTTGAGCATTACGTTGATGCGGTAAAATATGACCCGACTATTCCTGAAACTTATTACAGACTTGCAACTTTAATGTGGGAGCAGGGACAAATAAGCTTGGGTACGGCTATTGAACAATGTAAGACGGCAGTTGTGCTTTCCCCGAAAAATAAAGATGCTCATTTATATACAGGGTATTTCATGCAACTTGCGGAAGACTATGAATCAGCAGAAAAAGAATTCAAGTCTGCAATTTCAATGAATCCGCTTGCTTCAGGTCGTCCGAGAATGATTTTATCTCAATCTCTACTCCAAAAAATCAATTCTCAAAATGCTACTTATAAAGACTATGTCGGCTTTTTATACTATTTCTTAACAGGTAGTATCATGCTGGCATGGGACAGACCGACCATGAAAATGTTTTATCGTAACATGAGTAATGATGTTTCAATATTTTCTTACAATACTGTAGGAAAATTTTTAGAAAAATTCAAAATGTACGATTCTGCGGAGAAGGTTTACCAATCTGCGGTTGAAAAAACTTCGGGAAGTGATTATTTTTATCAAAAGCTCGGCAATTTAGCACTAAAAAATAACGATATTGATACAACTTTGAGTTGTTATCGTAAAGTTTTGGAAGCAAATCCGAAGAACCGTGAAATTTTGGTTAAAATTGCGACAATTTTGCAAACTTATTTTCCTGAAAATACCGAAGAAGCGATTGATTGTTATGAAAGATTGTTGGAATTTGATATTGATACTGCACAGATTTACTATGAACTTGGTCATCTTTATATGTCAAAAGATGACAAATTAAATTCAATCAGTGCGTTTAAGTTGGCAGTTGACAGAGAACCTGAAAATCCTTTCTATAACAATTCTTTAGGTTATGCTTATGCAAGAGCGGAACTTTATGACGATGCGATTGAACATTATCAAAAGGCTATTTCGCTTAATCCTGATGCTGAATGGACATCTATTGTGTGTCAGGCACTCGGGTCGATTTACGCTGAACAAAAAGGTAATATTGAGGCTGCAGTTTCGACTTATCAATCAGGTATAATTTTAGACCCGAGCAACTATGATTTGTATGTTTCCTTAGGAGACATTTACATGGCTGAATACGATTTAGACAAGGCGATTAGAGCATATTGTGATGCAATTACTCTAAATCCTGAAGAGTTCCGTGCGTATTCAAAAGTCGGTATTGCATTGTGGGAAAAGGATTATTTAGAGGAAGCTTTGGTGGCTTATCACAAGGCGGTTGAGCTTAAACCAGATAACGAATTTGCTCAAAATAATTTAGGTATTTTATATTTAGACGGGTTGATGGACGCTGAAGAGGCTTTGGAATATTTTGAAGAAGCAATTTCGCTAAATCCGAATTACACGCTTGCGTATTTCAATGCCGGACGTGCAAGTCAGGAAATGGGCTTTACGAACGATGCTGCGAATTACTATCAAATGGCAATAGATTTGAATCGAATAACTGAAGATCTTGATGAAGAGGATATTCAAACAAGATTGCACAGTCTATTTGAAATTTAAGGGTATATATTTACACATTATAATAGAGGTATTGGTGTTTTGGAAACAAAACACCATTTTTTTATTTTGTTTGTTGTAATATTAATTGTGCGAAGAATAAATAAATGAAGGGTGTATTTATGGAAAATTGTGTAGTAGTCGGAGCTCAATGGGGCGATGAAGGAAAAGCGAAAATTACTGATTTATTGGCAGAAAATTCTGATTTAATTATCCGTTATCAGGGTGGTTGCAATGCTGGTCATACTGTTGTTGCTCATGGTAAAACTTTTAAATTTCACTTGATTCCGTCAGGAATTTTGTATGGTGAAAAAACTTGTTTAATCGGTAACGGTACGGTAATTTTACCTGAATATTTCCAAGAAGAAATTGACGGTTTAAAAAAAGAAAATATTGACTTGTCCGGACTAAAAGTCAGCCCGCTAGCATCAATTACAATGCCTTGGCATACGGAAGTTGACGGATATTCCGAAAGTACGGCAGGTAAAGGCAAAATCGGTACTACTAAAAAAGGTATTGGACCTACTTATACAGACAAAATGCAAAGAATCGGTTTAAAAATTGAAGATTTATATTCTGATATTGCATTGTCAGAAAAACTTGATGTAATTTTGCCGATAAAAAATAAACAATTAAAAGAAGTTTATAATTTGAAAACTTACACAAAAGAGGAAGTTTTGGAATTGTGTAAAAAATATGCTGAAATTTTCAGACCTTATGTTTGTTTTGATTGGCAGGAAATGTTGAGAAAAGCCAAAAAAGATAAGAAAAAAATCCTTTTTGAAGGTGCTCAAGGCGTTATGCTTGACGTGGATTTTGGAACTTATCCGTTTGTCACTAGTTCAAACCCAATCGGCGGCGGTGCTTCAACAGGTTCCGGTTATGGACCTACCGTTATAGACAAGGTAATCGGGGTTGCCAAAGCGTACGTTACAAGAGTCGGCGAAGGGCCTTTTGTTACCGAATTGACGAATGAAACAGGAAAACTTATCCAAGATATCGGACACGAGTTTGGCGTTACAACAGGTCGTCCGAGACGTTGCGGTTGGTTCGATGCAGTAACAATGAAATATGCTTGTCTTGTCGGTGGTTTGACTTCAATCGCATTAACTAAAATTGATGTGTTTGATACTTTTGACGAAATCAAAATTTGTACGGCTTATCGTGACACTCGTGACGGTAAAATTTATAATGACTATCCTACAAATGTCTTTATTCATCAGTATTTGGAGCCGATTTATGAAACTCATAAAGGGTGGAAATCTGATATTACAGGGGTAAAAACGTATGATGAATTGCCTGAAAATTGTAAAAAATACTTGGAAAGATTGGAAGAAATACTTGAAACTCCTATTGATATTGTTTCTGTAGGTCCGGATAGAGAACAAACAATTTTCAAAAAGTAATTTTTTATAAGTTGAAACTTAAAAATAATTAATAAAAAGAGGTTGAAAATTAAATTCAACCTCTTCTTTAATTCTATATTGTATTATTCACCTAACAAAATATTATCAATAAGTCTTACTCCGCCGACTTTACAAGCGATGAAAACTCTTGTCGAATCGTCCGCTTTTTTGACTTCTTCCAAATCGTTTTCATTCATAAATTCCAAGTATTCCAAGTCGTGGTGTTCGTTTAGAATTGAATAAGCCGTTTCACGAAGAGCCTCAACATCTGTAATACCTTTTTTGTAACAAAGTTTAATGTTGTTAAGTATTTGGCTTAATGCTAAAGCGTGTTTTTTGTCTTCTTCAGATAAATATTTATTTCTTGAACTTAGTGCCAAACCCGAGTCTTCTCTAACTATCGGACATGGGATAATTTCGACAGGAATGTTCAAATCTTTGACCATTTTTTTAATAATGATAAGTTGTTGAGCATCTTTTTGTCCGAAAAAGGCACAATCAGGTTGCACGATATTGAATAATTTGTTTACAACTGTGCAAACTCCGTCAAAATGTCCTACTCTTGATTTTCCGCAAAGTTTATTTACATAGAAAAACGGCGGAATTACATAGGTTAGAAAATCGTTTGTTCTCATTTGATTTTCGCCGTACATTTCAGTTGGAGTCGGTGCAAAAACTATGCTAACTCCTGCCTCTTCGCATAATTTTGTATCAGCTTCAAGAGTTCTCGGGTATTTGTCCAAATCTTCTCCGGGGCAGAATTGGATAGGGTTTACAAAAACTGAAACTACGACTTTGTCGCATTTTTCAACAGCTTTTTTAATAAGGCTCAAATGACCGTTATGCAATGCTCCCATTGTCGGAACCAAACCGACCGTTAAGCCTTCTTTTTTCCATTGTTTTACATGTTCTCTAACTTCTTTGATTGTATGAACTAACATTTTGCTCACTTCCTTCTTATATGTTAATAACATTCCTCATCGTTCGGGTAATTCCCGCTAAGGACATCTTCTTTATATCTTTTGGCACAATCTAAAATTAAGTCTTTCATATCGCCATATTTTCTCGCAAATTTCGGTTTGAATTCGGAAAATTTTCCAAACAAATCATCACAAACCATAACCTGAGCATCACAATACATTCCTGCTCCACACGAAATTGTCGGAATATTTATATTTTCTGTAATATATTTTGCTCCGTCTTTTGGTACCATTTCAAGAACTATTGAAAACGCTCCGGCTTTTTCAAGTTGTTTTGCCTGCTGTAATAATTCTTCTATTGCTTCGTCCGTTTTGCCTTGAATAATGTGTCCGCCGATTACGTTTTGGGATTGCGGAGTAAAGCCTATATGCCCCATAACCGGAATTCCTGTTTGGGTACTTCTTTTAATCAGTTCTAAGATATAATCGTTGCAACCCTCGAGTTTGACCGCATTTGCTCCGAGTTTAATCATATTTCCGAGATTTTTTAATGCAGTTGGAATATCTGTTGAGTAACTCATAAAAGGCATGTCCGTTACGACCATTGCCCTTGAGGCTCCTTTAGCTACGGCTTTTGTAAATATTGACATTTCTTCAACACCGATAGCATTGGTGTTTTCATAGCCAAGAGCCACCATAGCAAGGCTATCACCTATCAAAATGACATCAATTCCTGCCTCATCAATATATTTTGCCGTAGAGTAATCGTAAGCTGTCAGAACTGCAAATTTTTCATTATTTTCTTTTAGTTTTTTTAGTGTTCTTACAGTAACTTTTTTTACCATGATTTCGCCTTTTTATTTTGAGGATTTTCTGAACCAGTAGTAAATCGCTCTTGCTACACGGTTTGAACTGTGTCTGATTAAACCTTCTTTGTTATCTTCAATAAGTTTTTGGGCACAAACTCTTATGCCCATTTTCTTAATTTCAGGGGTGTCCAAAATTACAGGGTAAGAATTTGATTTTTGATATTTGTCGGCAGGTTTTTCTGGCAAATAGTTATTAACAAGTACCGCATCAACAATTTTTGAAGACCCTGCGTGTTTAATCAACGCTTTGATGTGGTCTGAAACCTTGTAATTATCTGTTTCCCCCGGTTGGGTCATAATGTTACAAACATATATTTTCTTCGCCTTTGATTTTGCGATTTCTTCGGCAATTTCTTTAATCAAAAGGTTTGGAATAACACTTGTGTATAAACTTCCAGGACCTAAAATAATCAATTCGGCATTGCGGATAGCATCAATAACTTCAGGCAAAGCTTTGCAGTGTTTAGGTTCGGTGAATAATTTTTTAATTTTGCCGTGTGCTTCAGGAATTTGAGATTCTCCGTGAATAATTCTGCCGTCTTCCATTTCCGCAACAAGTTTCATATCGTCTAATGTTGCAGGCAAAACTCGTCCTCTGATTGACAAAACTCTTGAAGAGGCTCGAACTGCAGATACCATATCGCCCGTGATTTCGCAAAGTGCCGTGATGAACAAATTGCCGAAGCTGTGACCTTCCAAGCATTTTCCGTCATCAAATCTGTATTTAAACAACTTATTTACCAAATCTTCGTCATCCGCTAACGCAGTGATACAGTGACGAATATCCCCGGGTGGTAAAATCCCCAAGGATTCTCTTAATTTTCCTGAGCTTCCGCCGTCATCGCCGACTGTTACAATCGCAGTAATATTGTTTGTAATATTTTTGATACCGCTCAATAGCATTGATAAGCCCGTTCCGCCGCCGACTGCAACGATACGAGGTCCACGGTTAAGTTTTCTTCTTCTGTATAAGTTTTCTAAAAGTACATCGTTATTTCTGTCCTCGTCCATATCAAGTATGGAGAGGTTTGTTTTTGTCCAGCCTTTGAAAAATATTGCAGCACCGAACATTATGAACGCAAAAGCAAGCCATTCTGTTGAAATTTTTGTCGCAATTTTTCTGATAAATTGCATCGTGTTGAATATCGGTTGCAAATCAAACAACATCAAAATACCGACCGTCATCACGGCAGCACCGATAAAAATCAATAAAAACCATCTTTTTACCTGTAATCCAGGTATTAACCAACCTGCTTGTTTTGGTACTTTTAATTTCTTTATCATACTTTTACTTATTCCTTATTAATAATAAATTATTATTCTACCCAGCCTGATTTTTGAGCATTCATATAGTTAAACGGCAACGGCTCAACTATTTCTCTTGCTTGAATAATCAAATCTTTTGCATTTGAAAGTTTGTTTGAAAAGTGGATGGAATCTGCTCTGACAACAGTTTTTCCGCCCTCATTGTTAGTAACTTGAGAGTATTGCAACAAGTCTTTTAATCTTTGAATTGAAATATTCGAGTTTCCCAAATCTCTTGCGGAAAAGTCGATATTTCCTTCTTTGTCGTAAATTTTTTCAAGGTGAACCTCGTGAGCCACTTGCAAGTTTTCCTCTTCGCCGACTTGAGCAAGTTTATCACCAGTTGCACCGTAGTAAACCAACCATTTTGAACATTTTTTGATTGCTTTTGCAATGGTTCTTGAAACTTCAATGTCTTCCGCAGCCTGACGGTACATTGCCCCGTGCGGTCTTACATGTTCGATTTCCATATTGTATGCTTTTGCAAAGGTCATCAAGGCTCCGACTTGGTACATAACAAGAGCTTCCAATTCATCAAAATCTAAGTCCATTTTTCTGTAACCAAACCCCTGAATATCGTCATATCCGACATGGGCTCCGACTACAATATTTTTGCTCTTGGCATTTAATAAGGCTTCTTTTATTGTCAACGGGTCGCCTGCGTGAAAGCCACAAGAAATGTTGACAGAACTTACATAATCCAACAATCTGGATTCCGTACTATTTTTATAAATCCCGAAACTCTGTGCCAAATCACAGTTAAAATCTATATTTTTTATTCCCCTTTTTTCCAATGTTTTTTGCATTTCTAAAATCCCGTCCAATAATAATGTCTTATCTAATTATACACGATAATGTTAATAAATCTATCTCTTTATATATTTTTAATAAATCCGTTCGCCAGTTTGTTTATTGAATTTGTATAAATCATGTGAATTTATGCAAATGTCTAAAGTTTTGCCGACTTTGGTATCAGAAGGCAATTTTGCGGAACATTTTTTATCGCCGATATTGAAATATACAATAATTTCGCTTCCGAGCATTTCCGTAATGTCAACATTTACGCTTAATTTAATATCCCCGTCTGTATTTGTAACTTTTTCAGGTCTGAGTCCGTACAAAATGTTTTCATCAAGTCCTAAGTCTTTACCTTCAATAAAATTCATTTGCGGAGAACCTACAAACCCTGCAACAAACGTGTTTTTCGGGTTGTTGTAAATCTCATTCGGAGTATCAACCTGTTGAATATCGCCGTTATTTAAAACTACAATTCTGTCACCCATTGTCAATGCTTCTGTTTGATCATGTGTTACATAAATAAATGTAGTTTGTAGTTTTTCGTGTAATTTTTTAATTTCCGAACGCATTTGAACACGAAGTTTTGCATCTAAATTAGACAAAGGTTCATCCATTAAAAATACTTTCGGATTTCTTACAATGGCTCTTCCGAGTGCTACTCTTTGTCTTTGCCCGCCCGAAAGTTGTTTTGGCTTTCTGTCCAAGTATTCGCCTAAGTTCAAAATTTCCGCAGCTTGAGCCACTTTTTCATCAATCGTTTTTTTATCTGCTTTTCTCATTTTTAGTCCGAAAGCGATATTTTCTCTAACCGTCATGTGAGGGTACAGTGCGTAACTTTGGAAAACAAATGCAATATCTCGGTCTTTTGGCGGAACATTGTTGACTTTTTTATCTCCGATATAAATTTCACCGTCAGAAATGTCCTCTAATCCGGCTATCATTCTTAACAAGGTCGATTTTCCGCACCCTGAGGCTCCGACCAAAACCACAAATTCTTTATCTTTAATTTCCAAATTTACGTTATTTATGACAGTTTTTTTGTTGTCATAAGTTTTTCGTACGTTTTTTAAAATTACGTTACTCATCTGCTCCCTTTTCTACAGGTAATAAAATTTCGTATTTTGTGCCTTTTTTCAATTCCGAGCGAATATTTATTATTCCGTTTGCCCGTTTGATTAAAATGCTTGCGATACCGAGTTTTAGCGAACGTAAAATGTTCTTTTTGCCTTTATCAAGTTGGGCATAAGGTTCGCACAAATACTTCAAATCCTCTTCTGAAACTCCGCTTCCCGTGTCTCTCAATTCTAAATATAAAAATCTTTTGCCTTCCGGAAGTTTGTATTCTTCTCGAATTTCCTCTTTCGGTTCTGAGACTTTTATCGCAATAAATCCTTTTTCCGTCATTGAGGTTGCGACTTCTAAAATGTTTTGGTAAGCATTTTTTAAGGCTTCAGAATCCGTATATATATTCCTGTTTGTTAATTCATCACAGTTTATATCAAAAGTAATGCCTTTTTCTTCACAAGCCGCTTTAAACTCCTTGGCTGAGGATTTTAACAGTTCGATAACGTCAAAAGTATGATAATTTTCTTGATATATTGATGATTCCGCTTGAGAAAACGTTAGCAATTTGTCCAAGAAAATGTATAAATCTTTTGCGTTTGAATTGATAATTTTTATATATTTGTCTTGCTTTTCTGTCAAATCACCGCCCAAACCGTCCAACAAACCTTGAGAAAATCCAATCATTGAACTTAATGGTGATTTTAAATCATCACTTAGTTTTGCAAGCATTGCATTTTTTTCGTTGTTAAATTTTGCTACTTTTTCTTCGTTTGCAATTTCTTTTGTCAAAGAGGTTAAATCTCTTGCTATAATGCAATATCCGCCAACTTTTTGTTGTACGTTTATTTCTACATAAAATTCCAATTCGGATAATGTAGCGGTTGCAAGTACGGGTTTTTGTTCAGTGAGTGATTTTTCGATTGTTTCGTGTGCGTTTTTCACAATGTCAGAAATTTTGTATCTGCCGAAACTGTTGTCAACAAAGCAAAAAATCTCTTTTGCTCGTTTGTTATAATATTCTATAATGCCTTCTCCGTTTACGAAAAGCACTGCATCAGGCAAATTTTCCATAGTCCCGTATGCTGAAACCAACCACCAGATGCGTTTTAATAATTTAGACAAGTTCATAATTTGCATTACATCCTTTTATAGTATATAATACATTTTAACATGAAAAATCTTTTGAATAATTACATGTAAATTTTTGTAATCTTTTTTAGAACAAAGTAGCAAAAAAAAATATTTAGATGTTTTCTATATCAGGACGACATGATGGTAAAATAGAAAATAGTTTCGAAAGTAAGGTGATACTATGAGAGAAATCGACAACAAAAACATCAACAGTGTAAACTACACAGGCATTCAAAAGGCTGCAAATGACAGCAATCTACCTGCGGAAATGCCGACTGCTCCAATCGAAAAGAAAGAAATTAACGATTTGGACAAAGTACCTTCTGCTTCACTTGGCAGATCACAAATTACGACAGATACTACAGAAAGCGACATGATGTTTCTATTGAAAAACCCTGAAGAGGTTGCTCAATTAAACAAAATTTTTGACAAGTATCAGGAAGAACATTCTTATGAAGAAGCTTCTCAATTATTGGAAGCTTACAGACATGAATTTTCTGCAAAGAAATAACAAGTAAAACCTTGTTATTTCTCTTGTTCGGTTAGGTCAAAGATTTAACCGAAAACTTTTAACCCCTTGAGTTTACAACCGTTAAAATTTATTAAACAACATTTCAATTATTGTTCATTCTTTTCGACAATAACTTGTTTAACGTGTCTGTAAATATACCAAATTCCTAAAATCAAGCACGCAACAATGATGATATAGTCGAATTTGTGCCAAATTGCTTTCATTCTGTCTAAGTGTTCGCCGAGTTTAACACCGACATAAACCAAAACATAACTCCAAATTAGTGAACCGACAAAGGTCAATGTGAAGAAGTTACGTTTTTTCGCCTTCAAAATTCCTGCAGGGAACGAAATAAAAGTTCTCACGACAGGCAACATTCTGCATAAGAAAAATGCCCAATCCCCGAATTTTTCAACGAATTTGTCTGCTTCATCGAGGTCTTTTTTTGTTACGAGAACATATTTGCCGTATTTTTCAAGAAGTTTTCTTCCGCCAAAGTATCCGATGTAGTAAGACGGTAATGAGCCTAAAACACAACCGAACGCTCCTGCAAAAGCCACAACGTGGAAATTCATTGTACCTTTGCTTACCAAATATCCTGCAAACGGTAAAATCGCCTCAGACGGCAACGGAATATTGCAGGATTCTATCGCCATTAAAAGAGTAATCCCAAATGGTCCGACCGAGGTAATTACACCTTCTATCCAACTGATAATTGGTGCTATTATATTATCTAACATTAATTTCTCTCCTTCTTCATTCTTCCAAATTGATTGTAGCAGAAAAGTGTTTAAAAAGATGTAAAGTTTTCTAAGTTTTCAGAATGACGAAAGCTTTGCTAAGCCCACCGAATAGTCATTCTGAACAGCACGAGCAGTGTGCGTAACGAAGTGAAGGCACGATTA
>OIYG01000032.1_pt1 | contig 145390 bp, 151 predicted proteins | sample 1587861 | NCBI WGS metagenome assembly OIYG01 (sample SAMN03283272) | human gut metagenome | biome: human-associated habitat; material: feces | host: Homo sapiens | place: Peru | collected 2012 | reverse complement strand
TAATTTTGCCATACAAAAACCTCGTTTCTATGTCCAAGAAACGGGGTTCATATCATGTTACTTATCTTTTTCATTTATTTTACTAAACATTGAAAGCATAACAGGCATTGCAAATATATTTGGAAGAGCATATCTAAAATATGTGTTAGCAGGTGATACAAAACATACTAATAAAAGAATAAATGAAGGGATAAGATATATTATGTCTTTATATTTTCTTTTATAAATCATATAAGATAACATAAATAATAATATCCAAGAATTAAAACCAATATTAATTATCAATCCAATAAAAGGAATATATGGAAATGTAATTGCAAAGCCTTTAAGTATAGTTCTTATAGGTTTAAGCATATTAAAGTGATAATCAAATCCATAGTTATTAACTATTTTTTTACCTTTAACATGTACATACCAATTTGTTTCTATAGGATAAAAATATCCATAAGTATTTTCTATAGTTGCTTCTACATAAGTTATAGGATGTTTTTTAAATTCAGTAAACCATACATCAAAGTAATTTTTTAAATCTTTATCTGTATAATCTTTGTTGAATTCATTTTTTACTGGGTCTGCTAATTTTGGATTATATCTTGTATCTATAGTATTGTAATTTAATAGTTTATCAATTGCATTTCTTTCTTTTTTAGTAACTTCTTTTTTATGTTCTTTTACATATCTTGCTGTCTGCTGAAATGGAACTGATAATACTTCTCTTATACTTCCATTTGTTATTTTAAAATGTGGAAGAATTATTTTACTATAAGAAAAGTAAATTAAAATTGTAGATATAAATATCAATATAAATTTAAATAAGTTTTCTTTGTTTGTAAAAATAAGAAATGGAAATGAAAGTAATATAACATGAATTCCGTTATTTCTAAATAATGTTATTAATACCATTAAAATTATTTCTAATATTATGTCTTTAAACTTAATTTGTTCTTTAAATTTAATAAATTTATATATTGAAATTATATATAAAATAATAAGTGATCCAAAAATTACATCTTTAACAGGACTTAATGCATAAAGAGGAAATACTGGTACTAAAGAGTATATAAGTAAACAAATTTTTCTATATTTTAAGCTTATATTTATCTCTTTCATAAATTTTATAGTATATGATAGGGTAGATGAAAGAATAATAGTTTGAAAGATAGTATATATAAATAAACCTATGTTAAATGATGAGAAAAATTTTATTCCTATGTTAGTAAAAAAGCCTAATAATAACGTATGTAAAACAGGATGATGATTAGTAATAATTACGTTTTTATCTATTAAATTTACATATTCTGAATATTTATTATCTATATTAAAATATTGAAGTAATTGGAAACTAGGATCTGGTGATAAAATACCAGGATAAAAAGCTATTATATAAATAAGCCATAAAAGTAGAATTGTTACAATAGAAAAAATAAATGGATGATTATCAAATAATTGCATTAGTTTATTTTTTTTCTTTTGATTGTCTTTTTTATTTTCTTTATCCATATAATCAAATAAATAATTTATTATTTCAAATATTATTTTAAATATTATTAAAAACGAAAAAATAGTTATTACAGGGTGATTTATAATTGGTTTAAAGTTTCCTTTTATTATAAAACTAGTTCCTATTATCATAAATAATGTTATTATAAAAGAAAGTATATATTCTATTATTTTTTTTCTCATTAAACATCTCTCCTTAAATAAGATTATATAATATATGTTATAGTTATTTCAAATTAAAGTTATAGTATTGTAAATTTATTTATATTAATATGTCAAATAGTTTATTTATATATATTGAATAAATATTTAAAAAATAGTATAATTTACCTTACAAGGGTGATTTATATGAAAATAGATTTAACTAAAATGCTATATAATGGTTTATATAAACTTCCCATAAAAGGGGATATTATAATACCTAAAAATATGTTAAATAAAACTTCAATTAAGGATATAACTCCTATTAAAGTAGAGGGTTTTATATATGATAATAATGGTGAATATGAACTTGATATAAGAATAAATGGAATTATGACTCTTCTTTGTGCTAGAACATTAAAGAAGGTTAATCGACAATTTGATATTCAAATTGATGAAATAATTGATGAAAATAGTGATAATTCTTTAGAAATTATTCAAAATAGTCTTGATATTTTTCCAATTGTATGGCAAAATATATTAGTGGATGTTCCTTTAAGAGTTCTTGCGCCTGATGCCAAAGAAGAACCAATTAGTGGTGACGGGTGGCGTCTTATTACGGAAGATACCGATGAGGAAGAAATTGATCCAAGACTTGCAAAGTTAAAAGATTATATTAAAGAGTAAGGAAGGAGTGAGAATATGTTAAAGTTGGATATCCAATTATTTGCAGTTCCATTCAGAAAAGTTAGTAAGACAAGAAAAAGAATGCGTCGTACTCACTATAAAATTGAAGCTAACGGAACAGTAAAATGTCCTAAATGTGGTGAAATGATTAGACCACATAGAGTATGCCCAGAATGTGGTAGCTACAAAGGAAAAGAAGTTATCAAGAAAGAAGAAGCTTAAAAATTAAGCTTTTTTTTATGCTTTTAAACGTGTTATAATTATTAATATGAGGAGTTAATAATATGAATTATAAAAAATTAAGTAAGTTAACAAAGATAGTAGTAGGAATTATTATAATAACAATAATGCTTTTTAAAAATACTGACTTAAATGAATTTAATAAAATTGTTGCATCTATGAAAAATGAAGTAATTGAAGAAAATGATGTTAAATCAAATTTAACTGTTTCTTTTATTGATGTAGGTCAGGCTGATTCTATATTAATTAGAAATGGTAATTATAATATGCTTATAGATGCTGGAAATAATGAAGATGGAGAAAAGTTAGTTAATTATTTTAAAAGTCTTAAAATAGAAGAATTTTTATATGTTGTAGCAACTCATCCTCATGAAGATCATATAGGTGGAATGGATGATATAATTAATAATTTTAAGATAGACAATTATTATATGCCTAATAAATTATCTACGACAAAAACATTTATGGATGTATTAGATGCTCTTTTAAGTAAGAATTTAAAATATACGGTACCAAATAAAGGAGATGTATTAAAGCTTGGTGATGCTAATATAAATGTTATATATTCTGGTGATGAAACAAATGATATAAATGATTCATCTATAATTTTAAAAATAACACATGGTAAAAATTCATTTTTACTAACTGGTGATGCAACTTATAATGTTGAAAAACAGATATTAAATGATGATATAAAAAGTGATGTTTTAAAAGTTGCACATCATGGTTCAAATTATAGTTCTAAAGAAGATTTTTTAAATAGTGTAGATGCAAAATATGCTGTTATTTCAGTTGGACGTAATAATATATATAATCATCCATCTAATAGTACTTTAGAAAAATTAGATAAAAGAAATATTATAGTTTATAGAACGGATAGGGATGGCACAATAACATTTACATCAAATAAAGAAAATTTAAGTGTAAATACATATGAAACTGATACTAATGGGTAGGTGATTTTATGAAATATGCAGTAGATAAAGTAGAAGGTGATATCGTTTTACTTGAAAATATTTTAAATGGTGAAAAAAAAGAAGTAAGAAAAGAATGTTTTTCATTTCAAGTTAAAGAAACTGATATCATAATAGTTTTAAATGGTATTTATAAAAAAGATAATAAAGAAAAAAATGATAGAATTAAAATGATAAAAGCTAAAATGGAATCTTTAAGAAAGAAGGAATAATATATGAAATTAATGTTAATAGGTGGCGGAGATATAGGAAGAAGTAATACTAAATATGAGACAAAAGAAATTGATGAGAAAATAGTAAAACTTTCTAACAAAGAAAACCCTAATTTTTTATTTATTGGTCTTGCAAGTAATTTTTCTGATTCTTATTATAAAGTAATTAAAGATATATATAAAAATTTAGGTTGCAAAACAGGAAAAATATCTAATAAAACATTAACCCATATAGAAGTTGTAGAAGAAAAGATAAAAAATGCTGACATAATTTATATTGGTGGTGGAGATACTGTTAAATTAGTTAATATATTAAAAGAAAATAAAATTGATAAAATGCTTAAAGAAAAACTTGATACTGAATCTGTTTTAGTAGGTATTTCAGCAGGAGCAATTTCTTATTTAAAAAGTGGTTTATCTGACACTGAAATAATAAATAACATATCTAATAACTATGTTAAAGTAGATGGCTTAGGGTTTATAGATTATATGTTTGTACCTCATTTTTCTAGTGATTCTAAAAAGATGGAAGATTTAGAAAAAGTATTAAAAAACGATAAAGATAGTATTGCGTTATGTACAGATAATTGTGCTGCAATAGAAATTATAGATGGACATATTAATGTAGTAAAAAGTGATATAAAAGCTAAAGCATATAAAGCGGTTTACAAAGATAAACTTTATTTAGAAGAAATTAATTAAAATGTTATGTTGAAAGGAAATTATTATGAAACATTACATGAAACTTAAAAATGATCCTTTTTTAAAAATAAAAAATAAAACTAAAACTATTGAAATGAGATTAAATGACGAAAAAAGAAAAAAGATTAAAGTAGGAGACATAATAGAATTTACTAATGTTTCTACTTTAGAAAAATTATGTGTTAAGGTACTTAACTTATACCATTATAAAGACTTTAATACTCTTTATAAAAACCATGATAAAATATCTATAGGATATTCTAAAAATGATGATATAGATCCTAGTGATATGCTTATGTATTATAATAAGGAAGAAATAAAAAGGTATGGAACTCTTGCAATTTTAATTGAAGTTATATCACTTAATATAGATATAAAAAAATGAAGCTGGAGCCTTTAAGTTACGTACCTTTTGATATAAGTAGATTAATACAAAAAGATAAAGATGCTAAGAATTTAATTTTATCTAGCAATTAAGGTGTTTTATAGTTAAAAATAATAAATTCTTAAAAACAAGATAAATTTGTTATCTTGTTTTTATATTACTTTTTATATTAGTTTCAAATTATTTTATATTTATCTTTATTTCTTTTATCTTTTTTGATATAATGATTATTGATAATAGGGGTGGCTTTATGAAGAATAAAAAGGGTCAAGCACTTGTTGAGTTTGTTTTAATACTTCCAGTTATGTTAATGATTATTTTTTGTATGATAGATTTTGGACGTGTTATATCATTAAAAAGCGATTTAGATGGTGTGTGTTTTGATGCAATAACTTTTTATCAAAATGGAAAAGATAAAGATGAAATAGTAAATATATTATCAAAAAATGAAATAAAAGATATTAAGCTTGATATAGAGGTTAAAGATGATTATATTGTAATTAGTGCAACCAAAAAAATTAATCCAATAACCCCGGGATTAACATACATTAAAAAGGATATATTTAATGTTACGGAATCTAGGGTGATAAAAAATGAATAGGCATAAAGAGTGTGGACAAGCACTTAGTTTATTTGTGGTTTTTTTACCATTTATACTAATGATAGGTGCATTTTTAATAGATATTGGTTATGCTAAATATAATAAAATAAAGTTAGATAGTATAAATAAAATTGCCATAACATATGGTCTTTCTAATATTAATTCTAACCCAAAGGATGATATCATTAATTTAATAAAGAAAAATGATAAAGATATTAGTGAGATTAATGTGGACATCAATAGTGATGAAAGATTAATTAAAATTTTGATAGGTAAGAAAAATAATAGCTTTTTTGGAAAAATATTAAATAAAGATTTTTTTAAGGAAGAAAGTAGATATTTAGGTTATATAAAAGATGATAAATTTATAATTGAAAGGAATATAAAATGAAAAAAGAAGCTGCAAAAATAATAACTGTTTTTTCTTGTAAGGGAGGTGTTGGTAAAACAACTTTAACACTTAATCTTGCAGGTATTTATAGTTTAATGGATAAAAAAGTACTTATAATAGATCTTGATTTAAATAGTGGTGGCATAGCACTTAGTTTAAATGTTGATTGTGATAAAACTATTTTTAATGTAGTAGATGATATAAGTAATAATAGATATGAGAATATGAGTGGTTATATTTCTAAATATAATGATAAAATTGACGTTTTATCTGCTCCTAAGGATCCTAGAAATGCGTTTAAAATTGATTCTAAATATATAGATATGATAATTACTTCATGTATTTATAAATATGATGTTATATTAATTGATACTAACCATAATTTAAATGCTATTTTACTTTCGGCTTTAGATAAAAGTGATAATACTGTTTTTATGATTACAAATGATCCAGTTGATTTAAAGAATTCAAGAAGTATGATAGCTATATTAGATGATAATAAATTTGATAATTATAAAGTTGTTTTTAATTCTTCTAAAGATACTGGTAAAGATTATTTTTCTTTGTATGATGTAAAAAACATAATAAGACATAATATTGATTATACAATTGATAATTCATTTTATATAAAAGATATTGATAAATATGTAATAGAAGGTGAGATATTAACATTAAATAAGAAAATAAGAGCTCTTAAAAAAAGTGATATATTTAAACTTACAAAGCTTTCTAGTGCTCTTTTAGATACTAAGAAAGAAAAAAAAGAGGTGAGTGAAGATGGAAAGACCAAAACTAACTGATGTTTTTGAAGTAAAAGAAGAAAAGGTAGTTACAAAACCTGTTGCTGATTATGATATTTTTAAGGATAAAGAACTTTTAGATAATTTAAGAAATTCTATAATATCAAATTTAATTGATGATAAAATACCTAATAGCAAAATGCTTCATGAATATATAAATGATGAGATAGATAAAGCTTTATTAGGATATGATTTAACTACTTTAGAAAGAAGTCATATTTTTAACTTAATTGATAATGAAATAAATGGTTATGGACCAATAACAGAATTATTAGAAGATCCTAATATTACTGAAATAATGGTTAATGGTAAAAATGAGGTTTATGTTGAAATAGATGGTCAAATAAGTAAGGATGATTCTGTATCGTTTATTAATGATGAGCATATTATAAGGACAATACAAAAAATTGTGCAACCTTTAGGAAGAACAATAGATACAGCAAATCCTATGGTTGATGCTAGATTAAAAGATGGATCAAGACTTAATGCTGTTATACCACCTTTATCATTAAATGGGCCTGTTGTTACAATAAGAAAATTTAGACAAGATATGAGAAGTATTGATGATTTTTTAAGAACTGGTGCAATGACACCTTATATGGCACGTTTTTTAGATGCTGCTATAAGGTCTAAGTTAAACATAATTATATGTGGTGGTACTGGTTCTGGTAAAACAACTCTTCTTAATGCGCTATCTTCTTTTATAGGAGATCATGAGCGTATTATAACAATTGAGGATGCTGCTGAATTAAAGCTTAGACAAACTCATGTTATTGGACTTGAGACAAGGTTAGTTAATTATGAAGGTACAGGTGAAGTTACAATAAGAGATTTAGTAATTAATTCACTTCGTATGAGACCTGATAGAATAATAGTTGGTGAAGTTCGTGGTAAGGAAGCTTTTGATATGCTTCAGGCTATGAATACTGGACATGATGGTTCTCTTACAACAATGCATGCTAATGGACCAATTGATGCATTAAATAGATTAGAAACTATGGTTTTAATGGCTGGTATGGATATTCCTATTAAAGCAATTCGTGAATATATAGAAAATGCAATTGATTTAGTAGTTAACGTATCAAGATTATCAGACGGAAGAAGAAAAATAACTTCAATATGTGAAGTAGATGGTTTTAAAGATGATGTAATACAGTTAAGGGAGATATTCTCATTTAAACAAACCGGTATTACTAGTAATGGTGAAGTAGATGGCTCATTTGATCTTAAAAAACGTACTCCAAAAGTATATAATAAGATAAAAAATAGAGGTATTAATGATTTAGATGATATATTTAACGCAAAATAAAAAGAGGTGAAAAAAATATGAATGTATTTATAATTCAAACAATAATTATGATACTCTTAGCTTTTATTATATTTTATTTAATAATATATAATAAAGCTTTAAAAATTGAAAAAAGAATATCAAAATATAGTATTGAATCTATTAAGGATACTTCTGTTTCACTTTTTGATTTAGTACATATTAATTATAAAAAATTAGTTAAAGTATTTACTAAGACGTTAAAAAAATCAGCTGTATTAAAAAAATATCAAGAAAAGTATAGTAAATATATATCATATGACCAAATGAAAGATGTTTGTGCTATGGATTATATTAGTAATAAATTTATAATAAGTATTTTATTTATACTCATTATATTTTTTGCAAGAGTAATAGAAGGTTTATTTCCAAGTATGTTTGATATATTACTTTCAGGACTATTAGGTTTTTTTGTTCTTGATATATATCTTAAAATTAATAATATTATAAAAAAAAGGAAAATAGAACAAGACCTTTTAAATGCTATAATAATTATGAATAATGCTTTTAGATCTGGTAGAAGTACTATGCAAGCTATTGAAATTGTTGCAAAAGAATTAAAAGGTCCAATAAGCCAGGAATTTGAAAAAATGCATTTAGAGATAAGCTATGGCCTATCGTTAGATGTTGTTTTTGATAGATTTTCAAGAAGAATAGAATCAGATGAAGTAAGTTATATAACATCATCACTTAGTATTTTAAATAAAACTGGTGGTAATATTATAAAGGTATTTTCATCTATTGAAAAAATGCTATTTAATAAAAGAAAATTAAAGGAAGAAATGAAATCTTTAACTTCTAGTTCTAAGATGATAAGTAGACTTCTTCTTATTATGCCATTTATATTTATTTTACTTATAATAATATTAGATCCTAAATACTTTTTACCTCTTATTAAAACTACGGTAGGAAATATAGTTTTATGCTTAATAGTTTTAATATATGGTTTTTATGCATTTGCTATTAATCGTATAATGAAAGTGAGGTTTTAATTATGAAGGATAATAAGTCATTTATAACCCGTATTTATAGAAAAAAAAGTATAAAGAAAATGGATGATAAGATAAATCTATTTGGAATTTCTAAAAAATTTAGCACCGAATATTTTATGAATTTTAGACTATTTACATCAGTTCTATTATTTATAATTACCTTTTTATTTTTTAATCATGGAGCTCTTTTATCTCCTATAATAACGGTTTTATGGTATTTATCAGTTAATTATTTTATGATTGATAAACCACTTAAAAAAAGAGAAAAAAAACTTGATAATGAGGCTTATTATTATTTTGAAGTTTTAACTCTTGCATTAGAATCAGGAAGAAATTTAGAAAATGCTATTAAGATGGCTTGCAAATATATAGATTCTGAAATATCTTTAGAATTTAAAGAAACATTAAAGCAAGTTAATTTTGGTAAATCATTAACAGAAAGTTTATCAATTATGAATACTAGGATACCCAGTCTTACAATAAATAATATAATATTAAATATGGAACAGTCAAATCTTTTTGGTAATAGTATAATAGATACTATGTATAATCAGTTAGATTTTCTAAAGGATAAACAGGTAATGGAAATCAAATCACAAATTAATAAAATTCCAAATAAAATAAGTATTATTTCAGTTATATTTTTTATACCTTTAATCTTACTTATTATTTTAGGACCATTATTAGTTTCTTTTATAAGTTAAAAGACCGATAAGGTCTTTTTTTTTGTAAAATAGCTTTACATTAAGTATATAATATTATTTACTGGGAATATTTTTAATGTTAATATTTTAATAGAAGAGAGTATTTTAGGAGTGATATGATGAAAAAGGATATAATTGAAATCTTGGATTTCGAAGAAGGAAAAAATAAGGTTGGAAGACCACGTCTTGCAGATGCAAAAACAAAAAGAAAATCACTTATAATAGCATGTATTTCCTTTTTTTCAGTTATATTACTTTTAATATTTGGTTATGGTACATTATTTGGAATTAATATGAATAAATTATTAGGTAATGTAAATAATAATAATTCTAAGAAAGAAAATATATTAATAACTGATATAAATCCAATAGTAAAAGATATTACTTTAAAAGAAAATACTATAAGAAAAGTATATTTAACTGTATTGCCAGCTGATTCTACAAATAAGACTATAAGATATAAATCTGCCGATAAAAATATAGCAACTGTAGATGAAAATGGAAGGGTAAGAGCAATAAAAGAAGGTAATACAATAATATATGCATATACAACAGATGGTTCTTTAAAAAAGGCATCATTTAATATAAAAGTAATTAAAGATGTTAAAGCAGAGTGTAATTTTACTAGTATATCTAAAGCAAGTGATAGATTAAATTATAATATAGAGTGTAAAAATGCTAAAGTAAAACAAATAGAATATAAAACTTTAAATGATGATTATAGAAAAATAGATAGTAAAAAATTAAGTGATAGTATATTATTTTCTAAAGAACAATTAGAAAATGATATAACTTTAAAAGTAGTATATTATCCTAATAATAGTAAAATAACTAAATATCAAACAAAAACTATAAAAGAAGTAAAACAAACAAAAAAAATAGATGGTAATTGTACGCTTACTATAAAAGAGGTTAATACAAATAGTGCAAAATATGATATTACATGCAATAATGCAACTGTAAATAAAATAGCATATAAAATTGGTGATGGAAGTTATGTTGGAATAGATGAAAGTAATTTAGCAGATACTATTTTATTTGAAGAAAGTGATGTTACAAGGATAATTTATTTTAATGTAAGTTATGTAATAGATGGTACAAATAATTTAAAATCAATTACTAAAAATGGTGTAATTCAAAAGAAGGTAGATTAAAAAGGAACTTTAAAAAAAGTTCTTTTTTCTTTTTTTTACATATATTTTAATTATGTGTATATTATATAAAAGGTGATTATATGATTAATGATATTATAAATACTAATTTTTATGAACTATTAGTAGTATCTAAAAGGGCAGTATTTTCTTTAGTTACACTTTTTTTAGTTTCTAAAATGATTGGAAAAAAACAAGTTAGCCAATTAAGTTTATTTGATTATGTAATAAGTATTTCAATAGGTAATTTTGCAGCTGAAATGACAATGAATTTAGATTCACAAGTTTTAGATGGTTTTTTATCAATAGTAATTTTTGGTTTTTTAGCGTTTTTGGTTTCTACTATTACAATGAAAAGTATTGTTTTAAGAAGATTTTTTATAGGTACTCCAACGCTTATTATGCAAGATGGCAAATTTATATTACAAAATTTAAAAAAAGTTAAGTTTGATATGAATGATTTTTTAGAAACAGCAAGGGAAAAAGGTTATTTTGATATTTCAACAATAAAATATGCTTTAATGGAAGCAGATGGAAAGATAAGTTTTTTACCGAAAGAGGAAAATTTACCTGTAATAAATAAAGATTTAAAAATAAAAGCTTCTAAAAGCGAACTTGTCAGTAATGTAATTATTGATGGTAAAATCATAAAAGAAAATTTAAAAAATATTGGTAAAAGTGAAAACTGGTTAAAAAATAAGCTTAAAAATAAGGGTTATAAAAATTATAATAATATATTACTTTTAACAGTTTCTTTAAGTGGTGCTATAAAAATATTTGAAAAAGATGAAATAGATAAAATAAAGAATGTATTAGAATAATATTATAATTGTTTATATTCTTTTTTTATGCTATTATTTTTATGGTGATAATAAATGAAGAATAAATTAAAAAAACATATAATTGACAATAAATGGGTTTATATAACTTTTATTGTATCACTATGTGTTATATCTATTATATATATATTTAAAAAGATATCTCCATTTGGAAATAATTCAATGCTTGATGTTGATTTTTATCATCAATATGGACCATTACTAAATGAATTAAATGATAGAATAAGAAATGGTAAAACTCTTTTGTATTCATTTAATACAGGTGGTGGAATTCCATTTTATAGAAATTTTTATAATTATTTATCAAGTCCATTTAATTTGATAATGTTATTATTTAAAACAGATGATATAGTTACATCATTTTCAGTTATAATAGGACTTAAAGCTGTATTTGCATCAGGTATCATGGCTTATTTTTTAAAAAACGTATTTAAAAGAAATGATATAACAATTCTTATATTTGGTCTTTTATATGCTTATTCTGGATATTTTTGTGCATATTATTGGAATATTATGTGGTTAGATGGAATGGTATTTTTACCAATTATAATTTTAGGTATTAATAAATTAATAGATAATAAAAATCCTTTTTTATACACAATAAGCTTAGCAATTATGCTTTTTTCTAATTATTTTATAGGATATATGATTTGTATATTTTGTGTATTTTATTTTATTATTTACTTTATATATAAAGGTGATTTTAAACTTTCAAATATTATAAGCAAATCATTTATGTTCTTTTTATTTTCTATATTAGCAGCAGGATTAGTTTCATTTTTTCTATTACCACTTTTTTATTCATTAAAATCAATAAGTGCTACAACTAACACTTTTCCTTCAGTTACAACTAATTTTAGTTTAACAAACTTTTTATTTAATCACTTACAAGGTGTTGATAGAACTGTTTTTATGAGTGATAATCTTCCACTTCCAAATGTTTATTGTGGTATTTTAACAATTACATTAATTCCTATTTTATTTTTTAATAAAAAAATAAGTATTAAATTTAAAATATTATCTTTAATAACAATATTATTTTTCTTCTTTTCTTTTAATATAAATACAATAGATTTTATGTGGCATGGTTTTCATGTTCCAAATGACCTGCCTTATAGATATTCGTTTATATATAGTTTTTCATTAATTGTTATTTCTTATTATTCATTAATTAATATTAAATATAATAGTAAATTAACCATAAGTATTTGGTTTATGATTATGTTTATATTTATAATGCTATCGTCTAAGTTGTCTTTTAAAAATATAACAGATGATAGGGTAATTATGAATATGATTTTATTAGTACTATATTTTATAATTTATTTACTATCATTTTCTAAAAAAAATATAAAAGTTATTTTAAATATATTAATTATTGCTTTAGTTTCATTTGAATGTAGCTATCCTATAATAAGAAATTGGAACATAAATCATGATATAAAAGCTTTTATGAAAAATAAACAAAATTATACTGATTTAATAAATTATGCTAAAGAAAATGATAATGATTTATATAGAATGGAAAAAGAAGAATATTTAACATTAAATGATGGTGCTTGGTATTTATACAATGGTATATCAACATTTTCTTCTATGGCATATTATGATATAGCTAAGTTTCAAAAAATGTTTGGTCTTGCTGGAAATAACATTAATAGTTATTATTATAGATATAGACAAACACCTATTTATAACACTATTTTTAATGTAAAATATATACTTGGTTCTAATAATTATGATCCATATTATAACTTAGTATATAAAAATAATAATTATGGTTTAAACTTATATAAATATTCATCTAGCATAATGTATAGTGTAAATAGCAAAATAGATAATTTAACTTTAGTTAATGATAATCCATTTTTAAATCAAAGTAATTTTGTATTATATTCTACTGGTATAAAAGATATTTATGAAAAAATAAAAGTATCTAAAATAGAAGGCGCTACTATAAATAATACATATAGTTTAGATGATTTTAATGGAAGTTTTTCATATAACTTATTAGACGATAAAAAAATTAATATAACTTTAGATAACGAAAAAGATAGTAATATATATTTATATATATTAGGAAATGATTTGGATAGTATATATGTTGATGGAGAGTATTATTCTATAACGTCAGATGAAAATTATATATTAAATATTGGCTATAAGTTAAAGGGAAATGTTGAAATAACGCTTCAATTTAATGATAACTTAAATGGTATATTAGATTTTTATGCTTATCATATAAATGATGATAAATTTAATGAATTTTATAATATAATTAACAAAAATAAATTAAAAGTAGAAAAATATAATGATACATTTATTTTGGGCAATATTAATTCTGATCATAAAGCAACAGTATTTACAACGCTAGCATATGATAAAGGTTTTAGAGTTTTTGTAGATGAAAAAGAAGTAAAAACAAAGAAATTATTAAACTCTTATTTAGGATTTAATATAGAAAAAGGCTATCATAAAATAAAGATAATATATTATCCATATATGCAAAAAGAAGGTCTTATAATTTCAATAATTAGTTTTATAGTTATATCGGCATATTTTATCTTTAAAGATGGTAAAAAATTAAAAATAAGAGCAAAAAGATGAATTTAATGTTTAAATTTATCTTTTTTTGTGATAGAATGTTATTAGTTATAATATGGTAGTTATATGTATTTGATTATCGTATTAAAAGGGGTAGGTTTTTAATAAGGAGGCTAGTTATGATTGGCGTGGTAGAAAGAGTTAAAAATAACGTTCTATTAAAATGTAGTACTTTAAACGATGAAGTAATTTCTAAAGATTTAATTGGAATCATAAATTATGGTATTTATCACTTTGCAGAAGGGTTAATGAGCTTAATAAGTGACCTTAATTTTTCTTATACAGAAGAAGATATAAGAAATAAAACAACTGATATTATAAAGAATCCTATTATAAAAAAAATAAAAAGAAAACTTTTTATAGATTCACTTGCACTTCAAATAACAAATGATTCATTTACAGAAGATTACGCAACTAATAAAATAACTTTAGATGAAATAGAAAAAAGGTATATAAAAGAATTAAATTTAAATAAAAGTTCAAATCAGCTTAATATGACTGAAGATCTTAATTTAAATGAGATAATAGAAAAATTAAGATTAGAAATTGATAGTAAAGTTACAAACAATGTAAGAGAAAATGTCTTTTTAACAAATGCTATTAATGATTTATTAGATAAGATAAAAGATGAATTAGAATTAAAATTAAAAGAAATGATAGAAAAGCTTGATTCAAAATATTTATCTATTTTGTTAAGTGAAATTAAAGAAAATATAATAAAAGAAGAAAAAGATGAAAATGAAGAAAAAGAAGAAGAGGAGTTAGCTATGAACTTAAAAGATACTGAAATAAGTTATGACAAAGAAGAAATAAAAACAAATAAATTTGATAAGTATGATGATATGACTTTATTTAACAAAGTTATATTAAGTTTAAATACAAAAGAAGAAAAATTATCTAGAAAAGAAAGTAAATTAGAAAAAAGAAAAGAAGAAGTTGAAGAACGTCTTACTATAACTAATAAAAATATTGAAAAAAATATAGAAAGAGAAAATAAATTATCTCAAAGAAAATTAGAATTAAATACAAATGAAGTAGAATTAAACTCTAAATTGTCAGAAGCCGAAGTTATATTTCTTAATATTAAACCACTTATTAAAGGTCTTAATAAAATAAAGGTTGAAGAACAAAAAGGAGGAGTAGGAAATGAGTAAATTATTAAGCAGTGTATTAGATAAAGTTAGTGAAGATAATAATACTTATAGAAATGAATTACGCAATTTAAATAAGATTATAGATGAAAAATCTACTGCATTAGTTGGTGATATTGTTACATTATCAAATTACACAATAGATTTTTCTAGTGCCATTTCAAATGCAAAAGAACAGTTAGTAAATCCTATATCTAGAATAATTGAATCTTATGTTATTAAAGATTTAAGAAGTGTAGAAACTGTTAATGAACAGTTTATTGACAAGATAAATTATAAATTAGAATCTGCTAATATAACAATAAAAGAAGAAAAAGAAAATTTTATAAATAGTTTAGATGCATTATTAAATGATAAATATTTAGAGATTGTCAAGATAAAAAGAGTTGAATTTTTAGATTCTAATAACCAAAATGAAGAGATAGAAAACTGTGTAAATGAATTTATTAAATACCTAACTTCTAATGCAAAATTTGATGATGATAGGTTAAACCAATTAATAAAAGATTATAAAGAATCTTTATATGAAATTATAAGAAAAGTATTAATTAAAATTAGTAATTTATATTTAAATAATTTTGTTAATGAAATAGATGATGCATTAAAAATTTCATTAGATGTAATGCCAAAAGAAATAGATCAAGAAGAGTTTAGACCTTATGTTCCTGAACTTAAAGTTGCATCAGTTGAACCTGAAGTTCCAGAAGTTCCTAAAGTTCCAGAAATTCCTAAAGTTCCAGAAATTCCTAAAATTCCTGAGGTTCCAGAAGTTCCTAACGTAGATGTTTCTAATGTAAATGTATCTGAAGTTCCACCAATTACTAATATTTTCAATGTATCAAATAATTTAGATATTCAAAAAAATAGTGACTTAACAATGGAAGAAAAAACACTAGAGGATGAAGTTAAACCACTTGATGTAGATAAAGTTGAACCAATTGTTATTTCAGAAGATAAATATGAGAAAAAGAGTAATGAAGTAAAAAAACCATACGATGTAGAGGAAATATTAAAAATTGCTAAATCACCAATTGTTACTATGAATAATGATAAAAAAGAAGATTTTGTAAGTGTATCTCCAATAAAAGATGAAGTTACATCTGAACTATCTGATTCTGAATTTGATGAAGAAGAAATTGTAAAAGAAATGATTTCAAGATTGAATAATAGACTTTCTATTATAAAAGAAAGACAAGAAAAATACGATAATGAAAAGAAAAAAATTGAAGATGATGAAAAGTTTGTTAATGATTTAATTGAAACTTCAAATGTAAAAAAAGAAGAATTAGACAAGTTTGAAAAAGAATTAGATGATAAAGAAGAAGAATTAGCAAGAAAGAAGAAAGAATTAGATAAGAAGATAAATGATGTTTTACCTTTTGCAAATGCTATTATGAAATCAGAAAATGAAGAAGCTTAAATATAGCTTCTTTTTTTGTTCTTTTTTTTCTTAATATGAATATAGTTAATTAGAAAGATTTGGAGGATAATATGATAAATAAACAAAAATTATGGTTTTTAACTTTATTTAGTTTAATTTTAGTTTTAAGTGTATATTATATAACTATGCCTAGTGAACTTTTAACTACTGCAAAAACTACTAATATAAAGACAAATGATGAAAAAAAAGTTAGTATTACAAAAGAGGATATACTTACGAATCTACAGGTAGAAAAGGATGAGGAAAGGCAAGCTTTGGCAGCCGAGTATAATGAAGTTTTAACTAATAAAGATGCAAGTTTGGATGAAAAAAATAATGCTTATAATGGTTTGAAAGAATTGGATGATATAAAATCAAAAGAAGAAATGATTAAAAAGAAAATAAAGAAGAATTTAAAATTAGATTCATTTATAAAAATAGATTCAAATAGTATAAATGTAACAATTAAGAAAAAGGATCATGATTATTCTCTAGCTAATGATGTTATGAGATTAATACAAGAAGAGTATAAAAATAAAATGTATATTTCGGTAAAATTTCAAAATTAAGTACCATTTTTTAGTCTTGCTCATAAAATAATATAGAAAAAATATTAAAATACCTCTTATAATAGGAAAGTGGGGAAATTATGAGCAAGGCAATACTAACAAAAAGAGAAAAGGAAATCTTTGATTATTTAATAACAAATAAAACTACAAGAGAAATAGCACAAAAACTAAAAATAAGTGAAAAAACTGTTAGAAATCATATATCTAATGTGATGCAAAAACTTGGTGTTAAAGGAAGAGCATGTGCGGTAATTGAACTTATAAAATTAAATGAGATTACTTTATAAAATCGCATATAATATGCGATTTTTTCATATAATGTAAAGGAGGTTATACATGTTAAGAAAATTTGTTTATAATAAAATTTTTAGAACTACAGGTATGCTTTTATTACTATTATTGCTTCTTTTATTTCCAGCTTCAAAAGAATATAATTTAAAAGATGATTATTCAGTTAAAACAAGTGCAAATATAAAAAAAAGAGAAGTATATTTAATTGATAAAGATGGATATGTTGCTAGGTGTAAAATTAATATAAATGAAACATCTAAAATAAATTATGCAAAAAAAATGATAGAATTTTTGATAATTGATGGGAAATATGAAGAAAAAATTCCAAATGGTTTTAAACCTATTTTACCTTCTGATTTAAAGATTAATAATATAACAATAAATGATAATAATATTAATGTGGACTTATCTAAAGAGTTTTATGATTTAACAAGCAAAGACTTTATTAAAGCTAAAGAAGCAATAACATATAATTTAACTTCATTAGATGGAATTTATAATGTATATTTGAGTATAGATGGTAAATTACTTAATAATTTTGATAATAAAACTGTTATTCAGCCTTTTAAAAGATCTGATGGAATAAATAAAAGCTATGAACAAACAAATTATAAAAATACTAATAGTGTAACAGTTTATTTTGTAAATAAGGGTAACAATAATTATCATTTTGTTCCTGTAACTAAAATAACGAATGATAATAGAGAGAAAATTAGAATAATAATTGATGAACTTACAACATCAAATATTTATGAAACTAATTTAATGAGTTTTTTAAATTATAATACTAAATTACTGGATTATGAATTAAAGGATAATATTTTAACGCTAAATTTTAATGAGTTTTTATTTGATGATAGCGCAAATAAAAACATACTTGAAGAGGTTATATATTCAATTTGTTTATCTATAAGGGATAATTATAGTGTAAAAGAAGTTGTTTTTACAGTGAATGGAAAAGAAATTATTAAAAGTGTTATAAAAAATATTGAATAATTATTTCTTTTGTTGTATAATTAATTTGTTCTTATTCAAACAAGTTTTAAATTTTATGAAATTTAATTATGTTCCTTTTAATAACATTGTTCATTGTTTGAATAAGCCTTGTCCTGCTAGCTCAGCTGGATAGAGCAACGGCCTTCTAAGCCGTGGGTCAAAGGTTCGAATCCTTTGCAGGACGCCACTTATGAAAAATAAAAACTTGCATTTGTAAGTTTTTTTTATTTAATTAATTTACATATAAACGCAAGGATAGTTATTATTCTTGCATTTTTTAATAAAAATTTTTATAAAATCCCGAGGGAATATTATATATCTTAGATAACAATATAACTGAGGAGGTGATAATTATTAGTAATTGCTTTGTAAATCAAACTGAAAACAATGATTGTGGCTTAGCTTGCTTAACAATGGTATTAAAGTATTTTAATATAGATACATCACTTAAAAAACTTAAAAATAGCATTTCATATAAGGATGAAATGATTAGTGTATATGACATTATTAAAATATCAAAAAAATATGGCATTTTAGCTACTGGATATAAGAATGTTAATATTAGTGATTTAAAATTTCCATGTATAATTCATGTAATTAAAAATGGAAAACAGCATTTTATTACTTTACTTGATAAAAAGAAAAATAAATTTTTACAAGCAGATCCATCTTTGATTGGAATGTCTTACATAAGTTATGAAGATTTAAAAAATAAATATACTGGTGTAGCTATATTTTTTGAAAAAAATAATGATATCAAGTCATCTTTTTTTAAAAATAAAGTTTTAATATTAAAATCCTTACTTCTTTTTTCTTTTATTACTTTATTAAATATTCTATGTTCATTTTTTATTCCTATTTTAGTAAATTTAAGAGTAAATAATAAAAATTTATCTCTTATTTTAACAATCTCATTATTATTTTTTACATTTCAAATAATAAAAGACTTGATGAATTATTTAAAAGATAAATATTTGGTAAGACTTAATTTATTAGTTGATAAGTTTGTTACAATGCCAACTATAAATAAAATTATTAATCTTCCTCATAAGTTCTATCATTATAACAGTTCTGGGAAGTTAATTACAAAGATAAATGATTTGTCTTATATAAAGGAGGGTATTTACGTATTTTTAAATGTTATTATAATTAATTTAATGTTTATAATAATTATATTAACTATTTTATTATTTAAAAATATTTTTGTTTTTTTATTAAGTGTTATATTTATCTTAGTTATATATATTTTAAATAAAAAATTTATAAAAAACAATTTAAATAAAATATATGAAATTCAATGTCTAAATGAAATAATGTATGACAAATTATCAAGTACTTTTAAGGCTATTTTGATGATAAAAAATTTATCTAAGGAAAATTATTTTATAAAAGATATAAATAATACTCATGAAGATATAATGAAAATGAATTGTAATTTTATGAAAAAACAGGAAAGGTTTAACTTACTATTATCATTTATTATTACGACGATGTCATTTTTAGTAATTTTAATACTTTTATCACAAAATGTAAGAATAACAGATATTTTAATATTATTTTCTTTGTTTCAAACAATAGTAGATTCATCTAATCAAGTAAGTAAGCAAATACCTTTATATCAAGAATTTAAGGTGGCTTATTTAAGAATAAATGAGGTATATCAAAAAAAAGAACTTGAAAAAACAAATAAATATATTGATATTAATAAAATAACAATAAAGAATTTAAATTTTTCATATGAAAATAATGAAGTTTTAAAGGATGTTAATTTAAATATTTATAAGGGTGATTGGATTTTTATAAATGGTATAACAGGTAGTGGAAAATCAACATTATTTAAGATAATTACAAAACAAATTGATTTTGATAGTAATTCAATTTTTATTAATAAAACTAATTTAAATGATATTAAAGAAGAGATAATTAGAAATTCTATTATGTATGTAGATCAAAAACTGAATTTAATTAATGCAAGTATAAAAGAAAATATATTTATGGGGGATACTTTTGATTTTAAACCTGTTAAAACAGCTTTAGTAGATGAAATGTTAAAAACGAATAAAATTGATTATGATTATAAAATAGATAGTACAAATTCTAATTTATCTGGTGGACAAATAAGTAAAATAATAATAGCTCAAGCATTGAACTCTAAAAGAGATTTTATAATATTTGATGAAACAACAAGTAATTTAGATATTAAAACTGAAAGAAGAATTTTTGATAATATTAAAAGAAAATACAAAGATAAGACAATAATTGTTATAACACACAGAAAATCAAACATTAATTATTTTAATAAAGTGTTTTTGTTTAATGATGGAAAAATAATAAAATTAAAAAAGGGGGAAATATTATGAAAAAATTAAATAATAGAGAATTAAAAAGCATAAAAGCAGGTGCATCAAGTGGTTTTATATTTGCTAGTATAATAGCAGGTATTTCGTTTCTAGCAGGTATTTTTGATGGTTTCACAAGACCATTTAGATGCAGATAATAAAGGAGGGATTATTATGAAACTAACTAAAAGCGAATCTAAAAAAATAAAGGCTGGTGCTTCTATTACTGCTTCATTTTTAAATGCATTAATAAGAGGATTTAATTCATTTGTTGATATTGGTAGATACTTCGGAAGCAGTGTAAGAAGATTATTTGGTGGGAAATATTGTCCTATTAAATAAAAAGAAATTTTAAACAGAATATTTGAAATTTCAATATTCAATATTATTATTTTTAATATATTAAAAAGTGTGAATAATTAATTTTTTCACACTTTTTGAATAGAAATAATTTCATTTTCTTCTAATATTCGTCATTTTTTATAATAAATAAGTAAAAATATATTGAAATTAAAATAATTGGGTGCTATAATTACTAGTAGAAAAAAAGGAGAGGGGGGAAAGAAAAATGATTACTGTTCAAGTAAAAAATGGAAACGTTGATGCGGCTTTGAAAAAATTTAAGCAAAGAGTAGCAAAAAGCGGTCTCCCTTCAGAAGTAAAAAAGAAGCAAGCTTTTGATAAACCTGGGGTTGAGAGAAGAAATGCTAAGAAAGAAGCAATAAAAAATAGTCGTAAGGCTGCAAGACGCGAAAGAAATGCTGCATAATTTTTCTTTACTCAATTAAAAGTTACTATTTTACATAGTGATTTTTTTTTTGCATAAAATTAAATGGTGATACTTATGAAAATAAAAAACATAATTAACAATTATGTAGAATGTAACTTATTTGAAATAAAAATTATAGATGATCGTGTTAAAATTTATTATTATGATAAAATAAAGCACTTTTCAAATAATAAAATAATAGTTTCAAAAGATAATAAAAATTATAAAATAGAAGGAAAAAATTTGATAATTGAAAAGCTTTTTAAAGAACTGCTTGTAATAAAAGGTGACGTAAATAAAATTTTGTTAGGTGATTTTAATGAATAAAGGATATGTAAAAATAAGTATTGTTGGAAAAAATCCTGATTTTTTTTTAAAGCGTTATTGTATAAATAATTTTAATTTTTGGGATTATAAAAAATTAAATTATAATAAAATTACCATTAAATTATCTTTTGAGGATTATCTTTTGCTTATAAGTAAAAAAAGTATTTATGATATAAAAATAATTAAATTTTATGGATTAATTAAATATATTAATTATATTAAAAATAATTATTTATTTTTAATTTGTTTTTTAATATCAATTATTTTTCTTATTTTTCTTAGTAATTTATGTTTTGATATTGAAGTTGTTCATAATGATAAAAAAGTAAGAAAAATCATAATAGAAAATTTAAATGATAATGGTATAAAAAAATTTTATATTATACCAAATTATGATAAACGAAAAAAAATAATAGAAAAAATTATTCAAAAAAACAAAAATCAAATAGAATGGCTTGAAATTGAAAGAAAAGGTAGTAAATTAATCGTTAAAGTAACAGAAAGAAGAATAAATAAAAAAGAACAAAAATTAAATCCAAGACATATTGTTGCTAAAAAAAGAGGAATAATTAAAAAAATAGAAGCTCAAAATGGAGTTATTCTAAAAAAGATAAATGACTATGTAGAAAAAGGAGATGTAATAATATCGGGGGATATTATTAAAGATGAAACGGTAAAAGATAAAATAGTTGCAAATGGTACTATTTATGCAGAGACATGGTATAAAGTAAAAGTAGAATATCCTTTATATTATAAAGAAACTAGATATCTTAATGAAGTTAAAAATAATATTATTATAAGTTTTTTAAATAAAAAATTATATGTAAGAAAAAATTATACCAATTCTTATTTAGAAAAGAAAAACATTTTAATTTATGATAAAATTTTTCCATTTAATGTAAGTATGGAAAAACAAAGAAAAACTAAAACATTTAAGCAAATTTTAAATTATGAAGAAGCACTTAAAAAGGCTAATTTACTTGCCGAAAAAAAGATTTTATCAGGTCTTTTAAAAGATGAACATATAATAAGCAAAAAAACTTTGAATTTTAATGTTTATGAGAGTAAAATAGTTGTAGATGTATTTTTTAAAGTATATGAAAATATAACTGATTACTTAGATGTTGATTTAAGTTTAATTAAAATAACACCTAAAACTAATTAAAAAAAGAGGTTTATCATGTCAAATATGTTCTTAAAAATTATTCATAATTTATGGCCAATGCTTTTTATATTTACAATAATTATAATATCTATTAGAATAACTTATCTAATTTGTAATAAGCAAAAATTTGTTTTGTATAAAGAAATTAAAATGTTGTTTTTTCTTTTTTATATTTTACTTTTATACTATGTAGTTACTTTTCAAGATAATAATTATGGGACAAATAATTTCATTTTATTTAAAGAGATATTTAGATATAATATAACCTCTAAATTATTTTTAAGAAATGTTTTAGGTAATATAATTCTTTTTATACCACTTGGAATTTTTTCAAGTGATATAATTAAAAATAAGACATTTATTCCTATATTTTTTATTTCTCTTATAGTTTCATGCTCAATAGAATTTGCACAAAGTATGATAGATAGAACTGCTGATATAGATGATGTTATTTTAAATGTATTAGGTGGTATAATAGGTTACGTCTTGTATAAATATGCAAATAAAAAATTTCATAAATTTCCAAAAATTATTAAGAATGAATTATTTTTGGATGTATTGTCTTTATTTCTAATTTTTATTATAATATATTTAGCTTTTAAGTTTAATTTTTGGAGGTTTATAGCATGAATTATTTTGAAGTAATAAATGATTGCAATGTATTATTAGAAGAAGAAAAACAAATGAAAGATTTTATAAATTATTGTATAAAAAAGTTGAAATTGAAAAACGTAATGTTTAATGTTATAATAATTGATAATAAGAAAATTCATGAAATAAATAAAAAATATAGAATGATAGATAGACCAACGGATGTAATATCTTTTGCTCTAGAAGATAATAAAGAAAATTTTATTAGCAAAATAAGAATGTTAGGGGATATTTACATATCATATGAAAAAGTAATTTCTCAAGCACTAGATTATAATCATTCACGAGACAGAGAATTATGTTTTTTAGCTATTCATGGATTACTTCATCTTTTAGGATATGATCATATGAATAAAGAAGATGAAATAAAAATGTTTGAATTACAGAAGGAGTTGTTAAATAGTTATGGCATCAAAAAATAAGGTTAATGTTGAAATATCAAGAGGAAAATATGTTGAATCATTAAATTTAAAAAAATTAGGTTTCAAAAGAATTTTAAAAAGCTTTAAATTTTCTTTTGATGGTTTAAAATATGCATATATTCATGAACAAAGTTTACTTTTACATGTAATTGTTATGACATTTATAGTAGTTTGTGGTTTTGCATTTAAAATAAGTCCTATTCAGTGGGTAATAACACTTGTTATGGGAGCTTTAATTTTAGTTGCTGAATTATTTAACACATCAATAGAAGCAGTAGTTGATATGGTAACAGAAGAATTTCATCCACTTGCTAAAGTTGCTAAAGATACTGCATCAGCAGCATGTTTTATTGCTGATATGACAGCAGCTGGGATGTGGCTTGTTGTTTTTGTTCCAAAAATAATTTTGTTGTTTAGGTAATTAATATGAAAAAAATAAAGAAATTTTTTGATAGAGAACAAAATCTTTTAATTCATATAATAGCAGCTATAATTGTGACTTGTTTAGGTATAATTTTTAATATAAATAAAATGGAATGGATAATGGTATATTTTGCTGTTTTTCTAGTTATTTCATCTGAACTTTTAAATTCTTCAATAGAACTTACTGTTGATTTATATACAAAAGAGTTTAATCCTCTTGCAATGGTTGCAAAAGATACTGCTGCATCAGCAGTTACAATATCTGCTTTAATAGCAATAATAATTGGAATATATGTGTTTTTACCAAAAACTATAAGTATGTTTTAAAATAGTGATTTTATTCACTTTTTTATTTGATATTAATACTTTAATATTTTATAGATGCTAATATTGAAATTTATTTTAAATAATGATAAAATAGTAGTATCTTATTAGGGATAGGAGTGATTTATATGTCTTCAACAACTTATTTATTTAATATTGAAAATATTAATGAAGCATTGGTAAAAGAAACAATTAAAGATGTTTGTGATGCTTTAAAAGAAAGAGGATATAATCCGGTAAATCAGTTAGTAGGTTACTTAATGAGTGGTGATCCTGGTTATATTTCAAATCATAAAGAAGCTAGAAATAAAATTCTTAAAATTGATAGAAGTAAAATTCTAGAAATTTTATTAAAGGAATACTTAAATTAATGAGAATAATAGGGTTGGATTTAGGAACTAAAACTCTTGGTGTTGCAATAAGTGATCAAACTGAAACAATAGCAAGTGGTGTAACTACACTTAGATTTAGTGAAAATGAATCTGAAAATTGTTTTGATGAATTAAGAAAAATAATTGAACTTTATAATGCTAAACTAATTGTTATAGGTCTTCCTAAAAACATGAATAATACATGTGGTGAAGCTACTTTAAGAACTGAAAATTTTTCTAGAAAACTTAAAGAAGAGTTTAATATAGAAGTTGTAATGCAGGATGAAAGATTATCTTCTGTTGCAGCCAATAATGTTTTATTATTAGCTGATTTATCTAGAAAAAAAAGAAAGTCTAAAGTAGATACAGTAGCGGCAACAATAATTTTGCAAAGTTATTTAGATATAAGAAAGGGACAGAAAAATGGATAACATGGAAACAAAAAAAGATAATACTTTTACTATAATAGGTGATAATGGAGAAGAAATAAAATGTGAAATTTTATTTACATATGAAGATGAAAAAACTAAGAAAAATTATATGGCATATACAGATAACACCTTAGATGAAGAAGGTAATACAAAGGTTTATGCATCAATATTTAATCCAGAAGAGGAAAATCCTGTACTTCTTCCAATTGAAACTGATGAAGAATGGAAACTTATTGAAGGAATTTTAACTTCATTATCAGCAGACGATGAAAATAACGAGGCGTAAAGCCTTTTTTATTTTTAAATAATTATAACTATTTAATTACTCATTTGTTATCTTTATATTGCTATTTAGTTGATTTTTATAATAATAAAATGATATAATTATGTAAGAATTTGGGTGGTGTTGTTATGGATATGGAATTTTTAATTCGAAAAATGGAAAAATATGCTGATGAAAAAGGAATTCCAATAATGGAGAAGGATGGAATTAGATTTTTAACTGAATTTATTAAATTAAATAAGGTAAAAAACATATTAGAAATAGGAAGTGCTATTGGATATTCTGCAATATGTATGGCAAATGTTAGTGATGATATTACAATAACATCTATAGAAAGGGATAAAGATAGATATATTGAAGCTGTTAAAAATGTTAAAAATGCTAATTTAGATCATAGAATAACACTTGTATTAGCAGATGCTTTAGAATTTAAAACAAATGAAAAATTTGATTTAATTTTTATTGATGCTGCTAAAAGTCAGTATATGAAGTTTTTTAATAATTTTTCATTAAATTTAAACGATAAAGGATATATAATAACAGATAATATAAAATTTCATGGACTTGCATTTTCTGATAAATCAAAATTATCTAGAAATTTAAGACAATTAATAGGTAAATTAGAAAATTATATTGATTTTTTAAAGAATAATAAAGATTTTAAAACTAGATTTTTTGACATAGGTGATGGAGTTGCAATTTCTGTTAAAAGGAAGAAAAATGATGAGACAAATGTTAATAAAGATAAATAAAGAAGAAGAATTATTATACCCAGCTAGTGGGTATATTTTAGGTGTTAGAAATTATTCTATTTGCTTTAGTAAATCCTTTAGTTTAGATGAAATAAAAAAAATAAAAGATGAAAATAGAGACAAAAAAATATTTGTATCACTAAATAGATTAATATTTAATGATGAACTTGAATTATATAAAAACACATTAAAAAAATTAGATAATATGAATTTAGATGGCATAATAGTAGGGGATATAGCAGCATTAACTTATAATTTGAAAACAAGACTTATTTTAGATCAGATGCATCTAAATAATTCGTCATATAGTATAAAACATTATTTTGATAATAATGTTTCTGGTTTTGTTTTAACAAATGATATAACATTAGATGAAATTAATAAAATAAAAGAAAATAATAAAAATGCAGTATTATTTAAACAAGTATTTGGGCTTCCACATCTATCAACATCAAGAAGAAAATTAGTAAGTAATTATTTAAATTATTTTAAACTAAATAAAGATAGCAATTTATACGAAATAAAAGAAAATAATAAAGATGGTTCTTATTATATATATGAAGATTATTTTGGTACTCATATATTATCTAAGTATCCTATTAACCTTCTTAAATATATTAATTTGCTTGACGTAGATTATTTTATCTTTGATAGTTTTTTACTTAAAACGAATGAATTCGTATATGATGCTTTTTATACAAAAGATTTAAGTTTAAACGAAAAAATAAATGATACTTTTAATGCTAATGAAGGGTTTATAAACAAAGAAACGATTTATAAGGTGAAGAAAAATGATTAAGAAACCAGAAATTTTAGCACCTGCAGGTGATTTAGAAAGATTAAAATGGGCAATTTTATATGGAGCAGATGCAGTATACTTAGGTGGTACTAATTATAGTTTAAGAGCTAATGCAAAGAATTTTACTATAGATGAAATAAAAGAAGGTGTTTTGTTTGCACATAGTAAAAATGCTAAAGTATATGTTACGGTTAATATTGTTTTTCATGATAAAGATGTAGAAAACTTAGGTAATTATCTAAAAAAATTATATGAAATTGGTGTAGATGCTGTTATATTTAGTGACCCTTTAGTTATTGATGTAAGAAAAAAATATGCACCATTATTACCACTTCATTTAAGTACTCAGGCATCTGTTTTAAATAAAGATGCTTGTATGTATTATAAAAAAATGGGAGTAACACGAATTGTTTTAGCACGTGAATGTAGTAAAAAAGATATAGAAAATATAATTAATGAAACTGGTATTGAAATTGAAACTTTTATTCATGGTGCTATGTGTACTAATTTATCAGGTAGATGTGTTTTATCAAATTATTTTACTAATCGTGATGCAAATAGAGGTGGTTGTTGTCAAGTATGTAGATTTAATTTTGATTTATTTGATGAAAAAAATAAAATGCTATCTACAAATTCAAACTTTTCAATAGCGCCAAAAGACTTATCATTAGTTAAATATATTAAAGATATGATTGATATTGGAATTTCATCTTTTAAATTAGAAGGAAGGATGAGATCTGTTTATTATGTTTCAACTTTAGTTAGAGTATATAGAAAATTAATTGATTTATATTGTACTAATACGTTAAATGATGCATATATTAATAAAGCAATAAAAATATTATATAGATGTGCTAATCGAGAAGTTGCAGCGCAATTTTTTAATAAAATGCCTGATTATAATGAACAATACTATTCAAATAAAAGACAAGAAGACTCTAATCAAGACTTTTTAGGAGTTGTACTTAAGTATGACGAAATAAACAAAGAATTAATAATAGAACAAAGAAATTATTTTAAAAAAGGTGATAAAGTAATGATCTTCGAACCAAATGGTGATGATTATTTTATGAAAATTGACTATGTAAAAGATGAATTTGGTAATCAAATAGATGTTGCAAGGCATCCTAAAGAAATTATTAGAATAAATTGTGATAAAAAAATAAGTAAATATGCAATTATGTGTGTCAACTTTTTAGATTGACAAAAGTACAAAAATATAGTATCATTATAGCCAGTTTTGTAAAAAGAGGTGAAACTTATGAAAAAAGATTCAAGGGAAATATATTTAACTAGTGAAGGCTTTTTGAAATTAGAAGAAGAGTTAGATCATTTAAAGAAGGTAGAACGTCCTGATGTTATTAATGCCTTAAAAGAAGCTAGAGCACAAGGAGATTTATCTGAAAATGCTGAGTATTCATCTGCAAGAGAACGTCAAGGAAAATTAGAAGGAAGAATAAAAGAAATTGAATATACTTTAGAAAATGCAATAATAATAGAAAATAATAATGATGGTAAAATTAAAGTTGGTTCTGTTATAACTATAAAATATGATGATGACGATGATGAAGAAGAATATACTATTGTAGGAACTAATGAAGCAGACCCATTTTCTAATAAAATTTCTAATGAATCTCCAATTGCAAAGGCTGTAATTGGTAAAAAGCAAGGAGATAAAGTATCTGTTGATTCTCCTAATGGGAGTTTTAATATAGAAATATTAAAGATAGCATAAGTATTGTCTATCTTTTTTGTTTACAATATTTAACTTTAAGACTTGTAAAACAAAGTTAAATAAGATATAATACTAATTGATTTAGAAAGGACCTGATAATATGGAAAATAAAGAAAAAAAAGAAAAGAAAGCAAAAAATGTTCATGAAATTTTAATTGAAATAAATGGTAGCGACTGGCAAGAAAAATTAGATGAAACTTTTAAAAAAGTTATAAAAAAAGTAAAAATAGATGGTTTTAGACCAGGAAAAGCTCCAAGAAATATATATGAACAAAAATATGGAAAACAAGCTTTGGTTATAGAAGCAGTTGATGATAATATGCAAAAAGCATATGAAATGGCTTTAGAAAAGTTTGATAAAGAACCTATCATGCAACCTACAGTTGCAATAAAAAAGGCAGATAATGAAGGTGTAATTTATGTATTTACTTTTACTACAAAGCCTGAAGTTAAAATAAAAAAATATACTAATTTAGATGTTAAAAAAGCTCCTGTTAAAATAACTTCTAAAGATGTAAAAGAAGAAATTGAAAAATTACAAAAAGAATATGCAGATTTACAAGTAAAGGAAGGAAAAGCTGAAAAAGGTGATACTGTTATAATTGATTTTGAAGGCTTTTTAGATGGTAAAGCATTTGAAGGTGGTAAAAGTGAAAATTATGCTTTAGAATTAGGCAGTGGTTCATTTATACCTGGATTTGAAGATGCATTAATTGGATCTAAAAAAGATGATAAAAAAGATGTTAATGTAACTTTTCCAGAAGATTATCATGCTGAAGAATTAAAAGGTAAACCAGTTACATTTAAAGTATTAGTACATGAAGTTAAAACTAAGGTATATCCTGAATTAAATGAAGACTTTTTCTTAGATTTAGGTTTAGAGGATGTAAAAACTAAAGAAGATTTAGAAAAAACTATAAAAGAAACTATGACTGAACAAAAAGAGTATGAGGCTGAAAATAAGTATGTTGATGATTTATTTGAAGCATTACTTAAAGAAACAACTGTTGATGTACCTCATGAGTTAGTTCACGAAGAATTAGATAGAATGGTAGCACAATACGAAGAAAGATTAAAAATGCAAGGTATTACTTTAGATCAATTTTATAAATTTACTAATTCATCAGAAGAGCAAATAAAATCTCAAATGCATGATGAAGCTGAAAAGAGAGTTAAACTTCGTTTTGCAATAGATGCAATAATTGATTTAGAAAAAATAGTTGCTACAGATGAAGAAGCATTAAAAGATGCAGAAGAAAAAGCTAAGAAGCATGGTATGAAAAAAGATGAATATATCAATGCTTTTGGTGGTCTTGAAATGCTTAAGTATGATATTAAAGTACAAAAAGTATTAGATATATTAAAGAAGTAACTAAATTATGAAACTAGTTTTATAATAAACTAGTTTTTTTATTGTAATGCAATTTAAAATCTTTTGTAAATTAGATAATAAAAAGGTCACAATATTGTTGACTTTTAATATCTATAGTTTATAATAAAAAGTAAAATTTTTAGTATTAATGAAAGGAAGTAAAATATGAATTACAACAGTTTACCAATAATATTATTAAGAGGAATAGTTGTGCTTCCTTATGCAGAACTTAAAATAGATTTAATGGATGAGTTAGATACTAGAATAATTAATTTAGCTAGTGAAAATTATGATGGTTATGTTCTTTTAATATCTCCTGAAAATTATTTAGAAGAAAAAATAGAAATAAATAAATTACCTAATTTAGGTATAATAGGAAAAATAACTAAAAAAACAAAATTACCTAATGGTTGTGTGAGAGTAACTATTGAAGGGGAAAAAAGAACTTGCATTAAAAACTATTTTCAAGATAGTTTATATAATGATGTTTTTTTAGGCAATATCATTCCTACAACTAGATATGCAATGGATTCTTCTGATGAAAATGCTTTACTAAGAAAATTAAAACAAGAACTTGAAAAGTATATAAATACAGTATCTTATGCTTCAAATAGTATTTTATCTGTTATAGAAGATATAAAAAGTGTTAGTAAGTTAGCAGATGTTGTGGCTAATTATATGCCAACTTCTTTTGAAAGAAAATATCAGTTTTTAATTACTGTTAATCCTCATACTAGAGTTATGATGGATTTAGAAGATATTCAAAAAGAGCTAGATGTTTTTGAAATAGAAAAAGAAATTGATATGAAACTTCAAAAGGAATTAGATGATTCTCAAAAGGAATATATATTAAGAGAAAAATTAAAGTTAATAAAAGAAGAACTAGGAGATATATCTACTAAAGATGATGATATAATTGAAATGAAAGAAAAACTATCTTCTTTATCTGCACCAGAAAACGTATTGAAAAAGATAGAAAAAGAAATAAAAAAATATGAAGCAACACCTTCTATGTCACCTGAAATAGGAATAATAAGAAACTATATAGATATTCTTTTAAATTTACCTTGGGATAAAAAGACAAAAGATTTTGTTGATTTAAAGAAGGTTAAAAAAACGCTTGATTCTTCACATTATGGACTTTTAGATATAAAAGATAGAATATTAGAGTATCTTGCTGTAAAAAAAAGAAGTGTAAGTCAAAAAGCTCCAATAATATGTTTAGTAGGTCCACCAGGTGTTGGTAAAACTTCACTTGCAAAATCAATTGCAATAGCAACTAATAGAAAATTTGCTAAAATTTCTGTTGGTGGTGTAAATGATCCAGCTGAAATAATTGGACATAGAAGAACATATATGGGTGCTAACCCAGGAAGGATTATTAATGCATTAAAAAAATGTGAATCTAAAAATCCAGTTTTCTTAATTGATGAAGTAGATAAAATGACTCGCGATATAAAAGGGGATCCAGCAAGTAGTTTACTAGAAGTATTAGATCCAGAACAAAATAAAACTTTTTATGATAATTATGTTGAAGAACCATTTGATTTATCAAAAGTATTATTTATTTTAACAGCAAACTATATAGATCAAATACCAGAAGAATTAAAAGATAGGTTAGAAATAATAAATTTATCTAGTTATACTGAATATGAAAAATTATCAATAGCTAAATGTCATCTAATTAAAAAAGCATTAGAAGAATATAAACTAGATTCTTCTAATATAAAATTTAGTGATGAAGTTATTTTAAATATAATAGAAAAATATACAAAAGAAGCTGGAGTTCGTGAATTAGATAGAGTAATAAATAAAATAATAAGAAAATGTGTTAGAAATATGGTTGAAAGTAAAAAGAATAATATAAATGTAGAAATTACAAATGATAATTTAGAATCATATTTAGGTAAACAAAAGTATTATAATAATGAATTTTTATCTAATGATACTCCTGGAGTTGTAAATGGTCTTGCATACACAGTATATGGCGGAGATATCTTACCAATTGAAGTTGTTACATATGAATCAAAAGATAAAATTAAATTAACTGGTAATTTAGGTGATGTTATGAAAGAAAGTGCTTTAATAGCTTTAGGACATATTAAAAGTCATGCTAGTACTTATGGAATTAATTTATCTAAATTGGATAATTTATGTATACATATAAATGCAGTAGAAGGAGCTATAAAAAAGGAAGGTCCATCAGCAGGTACTGCACTTACAACAGCTATTATAAGTGCTATAAAAAAAGAAGTTGTTCCAAATACATACGCTTTAACTGGAGAAATTACTCTAACAGGTAAAGTTTTACCTATAGGTGGTTTAAAAGAGAAAATAACAGGAGCATATTTATCAGGAGCTAGATATTTTATAATTCCTTCTAAAAACGAAAGAGATATTGATGAGATACCAGAGGAAGTAAAAGATAAAATTGATATTAAATTAGTTAATAGTTATGAAGAAATTTATAATGAAATATTTATTAAAAAGAAGAAAAATTAACATTTTTTCTTCTTTTTTACATATGTTTTAATGAATGGAGATGAAAATATGAAACAAACAATACCTTTTGTTAAGGATATAAGTTTTAATTCTAAAATAGCAGAAATAACTAGTATTTCATTAGAACATAATTTAAAAATGGAAAATGATGATTCAGTAGTAGGAACATTTGTCGTAAGTGGTAAGTATAAAGTAAATCAAATTAGTATAAATGAAGAAGAATTTAAAAAAGATATAAATTTTGATATTACACTAGATGATAAATATGATTCATCTAAAGTAATTATAGATATTGATGATTTTTATTATGAAATTATAAATGAAGAATATTTAAGAGTTCATATAGATGTTTTAATTGATAATTTAACATATATAAAAAAAGAAGAAAAACCTGCTATACAGGAAGTAGAAAAAGAAACTTTAACAGAGCTTAAAACAAATGAAAGACTAACGGATATTAAAGAAGAAAAATTAAATATTGTAAAACAAGAAGAACAACAATCAAAAATAGATATAAAAGATAATATAACAACTAATTTTTTTGATGAAAAAGAACAATATATTACATATAAAATTCATATTATAAGAGAAAATGAAACGATAAATTCAATTATAGAAAAATATAACGTTTCTAAAGAAGAATTAGAAAAATATAATAGTTTAGATAACATTGTTTTGGGTACAAAAATAATAATACCAATATCAAATGAATAATTTTTTAATAAGAAACGTTATTAAAAAGAAATGTAATAAGGTTAAAAAATATGAAATAAAAAAAGATGCTATAATATATACTGATTATTTTGATAAGAAATTTGTTGCAAAAAAAAATAATAGATATAATGACATATTAAATACTTATGATTATCTTAAATCAAGGGGATTTATATATATACCAAGGTTAGTTTTTGCAAATAAAGATGGTTATATTTATGAATATGAAATAGAAACTAAAATGCCTAAAGAACAAAAAATAAGTGATTTAATTAAGATGGATGCTCTTCTTCATAATAAGACAGTTTATTATAAAGATATTTCAAAAGATGAAATAAAAGAAATATATGAAAAATTAAATAAAAAAATCGATAATACTTATTTATTTTATGATGATTTAATAAATGCTATAGAATCTAAAAAATATGCATCACCAGGAGAATATATGCTTTTAAGAAATTGTTCAGCAATATTTTCTTGTCTTAATTTTTCAAAGCATAGTCTTAAGATGTGGTATGACATAATAATAAGTAAAAATAAAAAAAGAGAGGTATTTTTACATAATAATTTAGATGTTTCACATATAATAAGAAATAATGATAATGTGTTAATAAGCTGGGATAATGCAACTGTTAATTTACCAATTTATGATTTTATAAGGTTATATAAAAAAGATTTTGATAAATATGATTTTAGTGAGCTATATAAAGAATATATTAAAAGATTTCCTTTATTAGACGAAGAAAAAAAGTTAATGTTTACAATAATTTTTATACCTTGGAAAATAACTTTTACATCTTCTAGTTTTTTAGATACAAAAAATATAGTTAGATTATGTAATTATCTTTTTATAACAGATAAACTATTTATGGAAAATGAGGCAAAAAATACCAAAGAACAAAATCATAATATCGATAAAAAGCAAAAAAACTTGGAACCTAACGCATAATATTAATGTTAGTATAGCTTGATAGAAAGTAATAAAACAAAAGGCTATAACTAGTATTAAATATTTTGTTAAACCTCCATTAAAAAAGTTATTAGTACGCATAAGAATCACCTTTACAGTATTATATGTTATATAAAACTATTTGCTAGCCATATTTAATTAAATATGGTTTTTTTTATAAAAACATGTTATTATAAGTATAAGATAAGGATGTGTTTAAATGTTAGATAACAAGGGTTTTGCAGTTACTTCTGTTTTATATACTTTATTAATTGCATTTTTACTTTTTTTAGGTGTATCACTTTCTATGCTTTCAACATCTAATAGTTTAATATCAAATATGAATAGAGATTTAACAGATAATTTATATGTTAATGCTTATTTAAATATAGATAATAAAAATGATTTAAGTAATAGCTTACAAATAGTTAAAATACGTTATAATAAAGGAACTATTTATTGGCCACAAGATTTTTCTTATAAAAAGGATGGGTCAGTTTTAATATATAATAATTGTAATTCTGATGGAATTAAAATATTAATTGATGACCAAGTTGATAATGAAGTTTGTGGTGAGAAAAAGATTAATCCTAGTAGCATTAAAACTATGAAGATACTTGATACAAAACAAAATAAAAGTACCGAGTTAGATTTTAGAATTTTAAAAGAAGAAAACTAATTAAAATATATTGTTAAATTTTATTTAATTTGTTATACTATTATTATATTTTTTAAAAGCAATGAACAAGAGGAGTAGGCTGTTTATTTATTAAAGAGAGCAAGTATTTGGTGTAAGCTTGTATAAATAATTGTCGAAGGTAGCTTGCAAGCTTAATTATAGAAACTAAGTAAATAATTACGTATGCTGCGTTAAAGTAATAAGTGTATACTATATAGTATAAATTAAGGTGGTACCACGGTTATAATCGTCCTTTTTAATAAGGATGATTTTTTTTATTTAAAGAGGTGATTAAAATGGATTTAAAATTGATAATTATTCCTCCAGATAATGCGTTAAATAATGATATTTATTCATATAAGCTTGATACTGGAGAATATCATGATATAGTACTATTTAATTATTGTAATAAAAATAAATTAGAATATAATGATATATTAACTTTAGCAAAAAATGAATATGTAATTATAAATACTGTTAATAATGATTATATAGTGTTTGCACCTGATAATTTATCAGAAAGACAATTGTTATATATAAAGTATTTATTTGATAGTGTTAAAGATATTAATATGAAATTAGCATTTGTAGGTAGTAAATTTAACAATGTTGGTAAAATATCATGTTATGATGACATTTTAAATATATATAATAATCTTAATCAAAAAGAAGGGAATGATATAAATGTTAGATAAAAAATATGATCATATAAAAGTTGAAGAAGGAAAGTATGCATCATGGCTTAAACATAATTATTTTAAAGCAGGAGATTTAACAAAAGAAGCTTTTTCAATTGTTATACCACCACCTAATGTAACTGGTAAATTACATTTAGGCCATGCTTGGGATACAACACTTCAAGATATTATAATTCGTTATAAAAAAATGGACGGGTATGATGCTTTATGGCTTCCAGGAATGGATCATGCAGCGATTGCAACCGAAGTAAAGGTAGTAGATAGACTTAAAAAAGAAGGAATAAATAAGCGTGATTTAGGACGTGCGGGATTCTTATCCAAAGCTTGGGAGTGGAAGGATGAGTATGCAAAAACCATTAGAAGTCAGTGGGCTAAACTTGGTCTTGCTCTTGATTATTCAAGGGAGCGTTTTACTCTTGATGAGGGGTTAAATGACGCTGTAAACGAAGTATTTGTTAAGTATTATAATGAAGGAATAATATATAGAGGAGAGAGAATAATAAACTGGGATCCAGTTCAAAAAACAGCTCTTTCTAATGAAGAAGTTATATATAAAGATATACCTGGTGCGTTTTATCACATTAAATACTTTATAGAAGGTAGTGATAAATATCTAGAAGTTGCAACAACAAGACCAGAGACATTGTTTGGAGATACTGCGGTTGCAGTTAATCCTAATGATGATAGATATAATAAATTAATTGGTAAAAACGTTATATTACCTATCGTTAATAAGCCAATTCCAATTGTTGGTGATCCTCATGCTGATATAGAATTTGGTACAGGGGTTGTTAAAATAACTCCAGCACACGATCCAAATGACTTTGAAGTTGGTAATCGTCATAATTTAGAGAGAATAGTAGTTATGAATGAAGATGCTACTATGAATAGTAATGCCGGTAAATATGCTGGTATGGATAGATTTTCTTGCCGCGATGCTTTAATTCGTGATTTAAAAGAAGAAGGGCTACTTATTAAAATAGAAGAGATGACTCATAGTGTAGGACACTCTGAAAGAACAGGCGTTATGGTTGAACCTTATCTTTCTAAACAATGGTTTGTTAAAATGAGAGCTTTAGCAGATAAAGTGTTAGAAAATCAAAAAGATGAAGTTAATAAAGTTAACTTTATACCACCTCGCTTTGAAAAAATTATGAATCATTGGATGGAAATAACTTATGACTGGTGCATATCAAGACAGTTATGGTGGGGACATCAAATTCCAGCTTGGTATAAGGGTGATAAAGTATACGTTGGAAAAGAATCTCCTAAAGAAGATGGATGGATTCGTGATGAAGATGTTTTAGATACTTGGTTTTCATCAGCTCTATGGCCATTTAGTACACTTGGCTGGCCAAATAAGACAGATGATTTAAAAAGATATTTTCCAAATGATGTTTTAGTAACAGGCTATGATATAATTCCTTTTTGGGTTAATAGAATGGTATTTCAATCACTTAAGCTAACTGGTAAAAGACCATTTAAAGACTGCTTAATACACGGACTTATTCGTGATAAAGAAGGAAGAAAAATGTCTAAATCATTAGGCAATGGAATAGATCCAATGGATGTTATAGATAACTACGGAGCAGACTCACTTAGATGGTTTATAACAACTAATTCAGCACCTGGTCAAGATTTAAGATACGATGAAGATAAAGTTAAATCTACATGGAATTTCATTAACAAAATATGGAATGCATCAAGATATGTTTTAATGAATACAGAAGATTTAAAAGAAATAGACTTATCAAACTTAACTTCTAGTGATAAATGGATTTTAACTAAGCTTAATAAAACAATTAAAAATGTAAGAAAAAACATGGATAAATATGACTTTAACATAGTAGGTAAAGAATTATATAAATTTATTTGGGAAGATTTTTGCGATACATATATAGAATATAGTAAGGTATCAAGTGATAATATATCTACTAAGTCTTGCTTAATTTTAGTTTTAACAGATATTATAAAAATGCTTCATCCATTTATGCCTTATGTAACTGATGAGATATATAATTCATTACCGGTTAAAGATAGCGAAAATATAATATTATCAAGTTATCCTAAATACAATAAAGATATGATATATAAAGATGAAGAAAAAGAAATTGATATTTTAATAGAAGTAATTTCTAAATTACGTAATATAAAATTAGAAAATAATATACCAAAAGGTTTTGGTCTTATTAATAAGTTTGAAAAAGAATATAAAGATATAATAGACAAAAATACTGAAATATTGACAAGACAATTAAAGTGTGATATTATATTATCTTCATTTGAAGGAGCAACAGAAAGCAGTGCATTGTTCCCATATGGTAGTATTGTATTATGTTATCAAGGATTAAAAAGTACTAAAGAAGAAAAAGAAGCTTTAGAAAAAGAAAAAGAAAGTTTAATATCAAGTATTGAAAGAAGAAGAAAATTACTTTCAAACGAAGGATATGTTAAAAATGCTCCTGAAAAAATAGTTAATTCTGAAAGAGAAAAACTAAAAGATGAGGAAAGTAAACTTAAAACTTTAGAAGAAAAGTTAAGATAGTAAAATTAGGAGGTTTTTGTTATGATGTATTGTATGGAAAGTTTAGCTAAAAGAAATTCTTTAAATGATGATATGGAAAAAGAATTTTATGATAAATTTTTAGCTAAATATGAAGATGAAGACATTGATGATATTGTTATTGCTTGTGATATAACTGATAATGAGTTTTTAATTGAATGTATTTATGGTTCTAAATTCAAAGTTTCAGATAATAATAATGAAAAATATAATGAAATAAAAAGATATTTTGATATAGTTCAATTCTTTATATCTCTTGGAATAATAAAATGTGATGAAAAAACTTTAAGAGTATTTATAAATACTGAAAGACTTAGAAAGTTTAAAGAAGATGTTTATAAAGAAGATGAAAAAAGTATTGGTAATGCTTATACAAAAAAAGGGCTTAAATAAAAGCCTTTTTTTTGTACCTATTTTATATAATATATGATATAATAATTATTATGATAATAAGGATGTGTGAATATGAAATTAAAGGAATATTTAAATAAAAATAAATTTTTAAAATATAGCCTAATGTCTTTAAGTGGACTTTTAGTTTTTATAATATTTTTCACATTTTTAATTAATAATAATATTCTTAAGTTAAGAGGCGAAGTATATAATTTAAAGGATAATAATGGGGTTTTACAATTTGAAATGAATGATGTTAAAGATTCTATAAAAGATGGTAAAACTTATATAGATATTGGTATGGAAGATACTAAAACAATTAAGTTAATAGCTGACTTTAATGATACTGAAAGTGATAATAAAAAAATAGAATTTGAAATTGATGAAGGTTTAGTATATCGTTCTTATCCAACTCTTAATGTTATTGATAATGATATAGAAACTCAAATAAAAGAAAGTGATAATTTATATACAGCAGTAAAAAAAGTAGAAAGACCAATTATAGAGGATCATTTATCTACACCTTCTGATATTTGGAAAAAAAGTGCTTATGGAAAGCTTACTTATTATATAAATAGTAATGTATCTAAAATAGAGATAAATATAAATATAAAAATAGATCAACTTAAGTTCTATGAAAATAAGTTTATTGATGGTGCTATTAAAGTAAAGGCTTATAATAATGACAAAAACGTAGGTTCTATTGAAAAAAATGTTTTATATAATGGGAATGATAAATTTTCTATTAAAACAGTCCTTAGTACTGTTAATGGGTATACTCCTAAAATAGTTCCTTCTACTGATAAAAATTCATATGGATTAACTTATTCTATAAATAATTATGCAAAATATGATTTTTCAAATGGTAGCGCAACTTATATTCCTTATTTTAAAAAGAAAATATATAAAATATATCTTCCTGAAAAAACAACATTTGACATTAATGATCCTAATTGTTTTGTTAATACTTCATCCATATATAAACCTGATAGTGTTAGTTATGATGAAAGTCTTAATTTAGTTACAGTAACTTATAATTCTTATAAACCAATAAATTATGGTATAAATGTAAAATATAAAGTAGATTCAACTGATAAATATGGCATTTATACTGCTAAAGAAAAATCTAGTGTATCTTATGAACTTTATGATGGAAAAATAATAGAAAACGTAGCAGGTGATAAGTTTAGTGTAGAAATTATAGATCCTAAATTAGTATCTCAAAAATTAAATGTAACAGCATCTGATGTATATGAAGATGATAATGATGAAACATATATATTTGGTCCTATTTTTTTAATAGATAATAAAATTAGTTATGCAAATATTGAAGATACAGTTTTAGAATATAAAATAGATTCTAATTATGAAGCAGTTAAAGTAACATTTCCAAAACCACGTAATAGTAGAATATATGATTTATATTATAAAACAAACAAAAATGATAATTGGAAAAAATATGAAAAAATAAATAATAATACAACTTTATTTACTATTTCTAAATATGATGTTGCTTTAGAAGAAGATGAATATTTTACTAGAGTAAAAGCAACTATTAGTGATTTTGAAAGTGGTTATTCATCAAGTGAGGCTGCACCAAAGAGAAATGATAATGCAACAGTATATGGTAATTTAAAAAGTAATTATAAAGAAGCAAAAGTAGATTTTTATACATATATTAAAAATGAAGATTATGATGTATGTTATGATGATATTTCAAATGACAGTTGTAAGTCATGGAATCATTTAAGTGGTAAAGTTATTTATACTAATGAAAATATAGCAGTACCAATGGCAAGCAATGTTTTATTTAAATTTGATAAAATGTCAGTTTCAAATGGTGATAACTTTATAATTAATGGAACTTTAAAATTATTTACTATTTATCCATATGAAACAAGATTATATTTAGATAATACTAAAATATATTTAAGACAGCCTAAAGGATTAACTGTTAGTTTATCAAGTTTAAAAATAACAAATGAAATTGGTAAAAAATTAGATATACCTAGTGAAAATATAAAAAAGATGACAAATAATAATGGTGATATAATTTATGTTATTGATACTAATTATATGGTAGGTGGTTATTTTACATCTAAATTAAACGTAAAAAATTTAAATATAGAAGTAAAATATAACGTAAATAATGATTGTGATATTTCAAATATAAGATTAAATGAATTATTAACATGGGGAAGTGATAATTATAACTATAGTAAAATTAATACCATAGTTGATATTCATGATATGAATTCAAATGGAAAAACAGATGATAGAATATTTGATACTTCAAGTCAAGCTATTTCTATTTTGCAATCTAAAAGTGTGGTATTATCTACTAGTATAGAAAAAGAAGGAGAAATATCATTACCTTATGATCCTGAAAATAAAGATACTATTTTAAATTTATATTCTAAAGATTCATTTAGCTATAATATAAATATTAAAAATAATACTGATGGAGAAGTAAAAGATTATATTTTATATTTACCTATACCTAAAAGTGAATATAATTTTGGATCTAAATTTCAGGATGAAGCTTTTACTTGGAATATGAAATTAACAAAAAAGCCTAAATTACCAGATGGATATAAAGTATTATATGCTATTAATAAAACTAAATCAAAATCTATATCTTATGATGATTTAACATACGTAAGTGATATAAAAGATGAAGATTTAAAAGATGTTATAATGGTAAAAATTATATCTAATAAAAAATTACTTAAAGGAGAAAAACAGAAATTAAATATTTCTTTAAGTTCATCTGAGTCTAGAGCTTCAAGTATAGAAAAATTAGGTAGTATAAATATATGGAATCCGTTATCAATTTTAAATACAACTAGTATATCTGGTGAATTTAAAGGAAATAAGGTTGCAACAAAATTATTGTTTCCTGAGTTATCTGGAAGAATATTTCTTGATAATAATTTAAATGGTATTTATGATGAAGATATTGATAAAATAGTGTCAGCATCTAAAATAGAATTATATAAACTTAAAGATGATAATTTATATGAACTAATCTCTTTAGATGGTGATATTTTAATAGATAATAAAACAGGTCAATATTATATTAATGATTCTAAGTATTTAAATGAAGGAATTTACGCATTAAAGTTTACTTTACCTGATGAATATAATATTTTAGAAAATAACGTAATTGATAAATCTGGATGGATAAAAAATATTAAGGTAAATGGAATGCCTATTAATAACTTAAATGTTCCTTTATTAAAATATGATTTAGATTTTAATATAATAAAAGAAGAAATAGTTGCAAAAGATGAATCAGCTTTAATATCTATAAATAATATATTACCTAGTTATTTTGATATTATAAAAGATGATATAAAAGCTTATTCTTGGAAGGTTAATGAAAATTATACTGATTATGTTGAAATAGAAGATAATAATGATTATAAAACAATTGTAAAAGGTTTAAAAGAAATTAATCAAGCACTACTTGAAGTAACTATTAATGATAAATATGGTAAAAAATTAACTAAGAATTTTTATGTTACTGTAAAAGAAGATGTAAAACCAGTTATAGAAGCTAGTGATGTATCACTATTTGTTAATGATAGGTTTGAATATGAAAAATATATAAAAGAAGCATATGATTATAAAAATAGTAAAATATTACTTGATTTTAAATTAAATGGTAATGCAACATATCAAACAGATGCTGTAATAGAAAATGGTATAGTAACAAAAGAAGGAACATATAAAATAAAATATACTGTAAGTGATAGATATGGAAATTATGGATATAAAGAAATTAATTTATATGTTAAAAAGAAGACTATTAATGATGTTATAAATGATTCTATTAATACAATAACTAATCCAAAAACTTATGATAATATATTTACATATGTATATATATTAATAGGTTCAGCACTTACTATTACTTTGATAATTTTTAATTTTATAAAACAAAAAGAACAAGACTAAAATTTTAAGTTTTGTTCTTTTTCTTGATTATTATAATAATTTAATATATACTTTTATTTAGGAAAAGGATAGTGTTATATTATGAAACTTAAAAATGCTTATTTTTATACTTTAAGAGAAAATTCTAAAGATGAAGAATCTTTAAGTGGAAACCTTTTAACTAGAGGTGGTATGATAAAGAAAAGTTCATCTGGTGTTTATATGTATTTACCACTTGGTTATAAAGTAATTAAAAATATTGAAAAAATAATAAGGGAAGAAATGGAAAATATTAATGCTGGTGAATTATTAATGCCAGCTTTAATACCTGAGGAGATATATATTGCATCAAAAAGACGTGATACATTTGGTAGTGATATGTTTTCTTTAAAAGATAGGTTTGATAAAGCATATGCTCTAGCACCAACTCATGAAGAGTTATTTACAATAGCAGCACAAGCAAAAGTTAAATCATATAAAGATTTACCATTTAGTATTTATCAAATTCAGGATAAATTTAGAGATGAACCTAGATGTAGATATGGACTTATTAGAGTAAGAGAATTTTTAATGAAAGATGCATATTCTTTTGATATGGATGAAAAAGGACTTAATGATTCATATAATAATATGTATAATGCTTATAAGAAAATTTTTACAAGGTTAGGAATTAATTATAAGATAGTAAAATCAGATACTGGTTCTATGGGTGGTTTACTATCAGAAGAATTTCAAGCAATTACTTCAATTGGTGAAGACAAATTAGTTATATGTGATAGTTGTGGATATGCTGCTAATAGTGATATTGCAAAGTGTACATTACTTACAAAGAAAAGTGATAGTGATATAAAAATAAGGGAACTTATTAAAACTCCATCTGTAGGTACCATAGATGATGTTTCTAAATATTTAGAATGTGATAAAGAAGAAATTGTTAAGACATTAATATATAAAATAGATGGTAAGTTTTATGCAGTTTTAATAAAAGGTAGTATGGAAGTAAATGAATCTAAATTAAAAAAACTTTTAAATGCTAATTGTGTTATATTAGCTAGTGTAGATGAAGTAGAAACTGTTACACATGCTAAATTAGGGTTTGCAGGTCCTATAGGTCTTGATATTCCAATTATAATGGATTGTGAAGTTTCTGTTATGAGAAACTTTGTAGTAGGAGCTAATAAAACAGACTATCACTATAAAAATGTTAATTTAGAAGATTTTAATTATCTTATGATTGCAGATATAAGATGTATTACTTTAGATGATTGTTGCCCAGAGTGTGGTAAAAAGCTTGAATTTAAAAATGGTATAGAAATTGGAAATACATTTAAACTTGGAACTAAGTATTCCGAAAGTTTAGGCTTGACGTATTTAAATAAAGAAAATGATAATGTTGCTGTATGGATGGGATGTTATGGTATTGGTCTTGGTAGATGTATGGCCGCTGTTGTTGAACAAAATAATGATTCTAAAGGAATAATTTGGCCTATTGAAATAGCTCCATTTAAAGTAGCTATAGTAGTTGTTAATACATTAGATAGTGCTCAAATGGATGCTGCTAATTATTTATATAACGAACTTAAAAAAAATGGTATTTCAACTATATTGGATGATAGAGAAGAAAGGGTTGGAGTAAAGTTTAATGATATGGATTTAATAGGTATTCCAATTAGACTTACTATAGGAAATAAAATATCAGAACAAATAGTAGAAATAAAACAAAGAAAAAAAGAAGAATTTGAAGAAACTTCATTGTATGATGCTCTATCTAAGATTGAAGATATAATAGATGGTGATTAAAAATAGCATTTTTTGCTATTTTTTTCATTTTTTAATAAAATTCCGAGGGTTTATAAAACTTTTGACGAATAATTATATTAGGAGGTATGTTTTATGAATAAAATACCTTATGATGAAATTCTTAATATTCAAAGAAAAGTAAATATTGTAGATGTTATTCAAAATTACCTTCCAATTGAAAAAAAAGGTAAGAATTATTTTGCAATATGTCCTTTTCATGATGATCATAATCCAAGTCTTTCTATATCACCAGAAAAACAAATATATACATGTTTTGTATGTGGAGCTTCTGGTAATGTGTTTAATTTTGTTATGAATTATGAAAATATAAGTTTTTCTTCTGCTGTTTTGAAAGTTGCTAATTTAGCAGGAATTAATATTGATATAAAACAAGATAATAAAGAACAAATAAGAGATACAAAATATGATTCATACTATAAAATATTTGATATAGCAAATAAGTATTATCAAAATAATTTAAATTCTAAATATGGTACTAAAGCTTTAGAATATTTAAAAAAACGTAATATTACAAAAGATATTATTAAAGAATTTGAAATTGGATTATCACTAAATGATAATTTAATTAGTAAACTTTTAAGTTCTAAGGGATATAATTTGAACAGTTTAGAAGAATTAGGGTTATGTGGTATTAAAGATAAATTTTTATATGATATTTTTAGAAATAGAATTATGTTTCCACTTAAAGATTCTTTAGGTAATGTAGTTGGATTTTCTGGAAGAATATATAATGGTGAAAATGATAGTAAGTATATCAATTCCAAGGAATCTGTTGTATTTAAAAAAGGAAAAACATTATATAACTATAAAAATGCTTTAAAAGAAGCTAAAGAACAAAAGCAAATAATAATAGTTGAAGGTTTTATGGATGTTATAAGACTTTATACTATAGGAATTAAAAATGTAGTTGCAACTATGGGAACTGCAATAACAAAAGATCATGTATCACTTATTATGAAATTATCAAAAAATGTTGTTTTATTATTTGATGGTGATAAGGCTGGAGAAAAAGCAACTATAAGTGCTATAGATGAATTAAGTAAGGTAAATATTGAACCTAAAATAATAAGATTAGAAGATAACTTAGATCCTGATGATTATATTATAAAAAAGGGTAAGGATGCGTTTTTAATGCATCTTAATAATCCTATTTCTAAGCTTGATTTTGTACTTAATATAAAAAGAAGTAAAACTGATTTTAAAGATTATAATGAAATATCTAATTATATAAAAGAAGCGGCTAAAGAAATTAGTAAAATAGATGATAAGATAGTATATGAATTAACTATTAAAAGGTTAGCAAAAGAAACTTCAGTTGATATTGATACAATAAAAAATATTATAGGTAATATACCTTCTGATAAAAAAGAGATTATATATAAGCCAAAAAAAGTTAAAATGGATAAATATGAATTAGCGGAAAATTATCTTATACATTACATGTTAAGAGATCCTAATGCTATTTTAGTTTATCAGAACAATGTTTCTTATTTATCTTTTAAGAATCTTAATTTATTAGCGCTTAAAATACTTGAATTTTATGAGAAAAATGGTTATATTAATGTAACAGATTTTACTGTATTTTTAGAAGATGATGAAAGTTTAATTAATGAAGTTTTAAAAATTGATTCTATTAAATTACCAGACAAAGTAGATGTTAATGTTATAAAAGAATATATAAAAACAATAGATGATGGAATAATAAAAAAAGAAATAAAAAATATTAAAGAAAAAATAAGTGTAGAACAAGATGTTGCAAAAAAAGTAATTTTATTAGAAAAACTTGCAATGTTAAAGAAGAGGGAGTGTTAAATATGAAAGAAATAAAAACGTTTGAACAAAGAAAAAAAGAATTAATTGAAAATGGTAAAAAAAAGGGAGTATTAACATATGAAGAACTTGCTGAAAATTTAAAAGGACTTGAGCTAGATAGTGATTCATTAGATGATTTATATAATGCTTTTCATGAAAATAATATTGAGATAATATCTGAAGATTTTGATGATGCTGATGATGGTGCTGATGATGGTGATGCATTATCCTTAGAAGATGTTGCATTGCCTAAAAATGCAAGTATAAATGATCCTGTTAGAATGTATTTAAAGGAAATAGGAAAGATAAGTTTACTTAGTTTAGATGAGGAACTTGCACTTTCTAAGAGGGTAGAAGAAGGCGATGAAGAAGCTAAAAAAACACTTGCAGAATCAAATTTAAGATTAGTTGTATCAATAGCAAAAAGATATGTTGGAAGAAATTTATCATTTCTAGATTTAATTCAAGAAGGAAATATTGGTCTTATGAAAGCAGTTGATAAGTTTGATGCATCAAAAGGATATAAGTTTTCAACATATGCAACATGGTGGATAAGACAAGCTATAACTCGTGCTATAGCAGACCAAGCAAAGACTATTCGTGTTCCTGTTCATATGGTAGAGACTATTAATAAGTTAAAAAGAATACAAAGACAGATGACACTAGAACTTAATAGAGAACCAACAGAAGAAGAATTAGCTAAAAAGATGGGAACTACTGAAGAAAAAGTAAGAGAAATATTTAAAATATCTCAAGATCCTTTATCACTAGAAACTCCAATTGGTGAGGAAGATGATTCTCATTTAGGTGATTTCCTTAAAGATGAAAGTTCTATGTCACCAGAAGAATATGCAATAAATGAAGTATTAAAAGATGAAATACAAGAAGTATTATGTACACTTACTCCTCGTGAAGAAGAAGTATTAAAATTACGTTTTGGTCTTAAAGGTGGAACATGTCATACACTAGAAGAAGTAGGTAATATGTTTGGAGTAACAAGAGAAAGAATAAGACAAATTGAAGCAAAAGCTCTAAGAAAATTAAGACATCCTTCAAGATCTAGAAAATTAAAGGATTATTTAAGTGACTAATTTGAAATTATCAAATAGACTTTTAAAAATTGCATCACTAGTAAAAAATCATGATGTAATTATTGATGTGGGATGTGATCATGCACTTCTTGATATATATTTAACTAAAAATAAAATAGTAAAAAAAGCAATTGCAACAGATATTACTAATGGTGCCATTAATATGGCCTTAAAAAATGTTTCTTATTATGATTGTTTAAATGTAGATGTAAGATTAGGAGATGGTCTTGATACTTTAAAAAAAGAAGATAAAGTATCTCTTATTATAATGTCAGGTTTAGGTAATCAAAAAATAGTTAGTATTTTAAATAATAATAAAGAAAAAATATGTAATGTAAATGAACTTATTATTCAATCTAATACTGGATATTATGAACTTAGAAAAGAAGTAGTAAAATTAGGGTATTTTATAGAAGATGAAGTATTAATAAAAGAAAATAATATTATATATGTTATTATAAAGTTTAAAAAAGGCAAAAGAAGATATAGTAATAAACAATTATACTTCGGACCAATACTATTAAAAAATAAAGATACGTTATTTAAAGAATTAATATATAAAGATATTAATAAAAATAAATTAATATTAGATAATCTTCCAAGTAAAAAAGTATTAAAATGTTTAGAATTAAATTTAAAAATAAAAAAATTAAAAAAAGAAATTAAAGGATTATAATATTTAATTTCTTTTTTTATATAAAAAATGTTGGAGAAAAATCATTTTTGTTTTCTAAATTATTCTTTTCTTCTACTTTTTTAATGTTTAAATTATTATTATTTTCTTTTTGGCCAATATTTTTAAATTCTTTTCCTATTTTTCCTATTGTCTTTAAATTATTAAACATGGGTTTAACTTGATAGTATAACGGTATTGCTTGATTTACTACATTAAGAGTTTTTTGAGCATTAGAAAGTATTGAAGAAATATTTAATTTTCCAAGTAAACCAGTTGCTCCTTTTAGTGTTGTGGCAGAAGATGAAATGGTATTTGGCATGGATAAATATGCAGGATTTGCCATATAATATGGAACTTGATTAAACATTTTATCACCTCTATATTAATATATGAAAAAATATTTAAATGGTTTAATTAAATATAGGTAATTATTTATGTTGTTTTTCATCTTAATTATGATATAATATTTTTATAGAATAGGAAGGTATTTAAAAATGAACGTTATAAAGATAATATTGTTACCATTTGTTTTTATATATAAAGGTTTTATATCTGTTTTATTAATTCCTTATTACTTTGTATTAGGCATTGTAAAATTATTTGAACTAATATTTAAGAAAAAAGATAATAAAGTTAAAAAAGATATTGCTTTAGAACTTAAACCAAATGAAAAAATAAAGGTTGTAAAAGAAGTTAAAAATGCATACGAAAGTAAAAATTTAAATAATAATATTACGATGAAAACTGCTGAAGAAAAGGATAAATATGCTATTAAAAAGCAAAAAGAATTTGAAAAGCTAGTAAAAAAAGCAAAATTAGAAGAAGAAAAAAGAGCTAAAGAGCAGTTAAAACTTAAAATAGAACGTGAAAAAAAAGAAGCTTTAAGAAAAAAGAAAGAAGAATTAATAAAACAACGTGAAGAAGAAAGAGAAAATAAACGTTTAGCTAAAGAAGAAGCTTTAAGAAAAGAAGGTAAACCAGCTACTTTTTATGAAAAATTAAAAGCATTTTATAAAAAGCTTACTATTAATAAAAAAGAACTTTTAGAATTAGAAGCTAAAAAATCTGTTTTAGATGAGCAGTTTAAGGATGATAAAAATAATCAGTCTAGATTTACATCATCAATTATATTTAATTATGTTGCTAAAAATAAAAATGGTGAAATTGAAAAGGGTAGTATAGAAGCTTTATCAAGAGTTGATGTTCATTCATTTTTAGTTGCTGAAGGTTATGAAGTTTATGATATAACAGCAGCTAAACAAAAGGGATTAGAATTTATTAAGATTGAAATGAAGAAAAGTAAACTTATATTTTATTTATCTCAATTATCTGCTTATTTAAAATCAGGTATTTCTCTTGCACAGGCAGTTAAAATATTATCTGATCAAGCTAAAAGAAAAAGTGAAAAAGATGCTTGGAAGGCTGTTTATTATGATTTATCAATGGGAGATGAATTATCAGTTGCTTTAGAAAAAAGAAATAAAGTCTTTCCAAAACTACTTATTAATATGATTAAAACAGCAGAAATGACTGGTAATTTACCTGAAACATTAGATGATATGGTTAATTATTATACGGAATCTGAAACAACTAGAAAGCAAATGAAAAGTGCAATGACATATCCAATTATAGTAACTGTTTTTGCAATGATTGTAGTTACATTTATACTTATTTGGGTAGTTCCTCAATTTGTTGATATATATGATGATTTAGGTAGTGAACTTCCTACTATAACAAAGATAGTAATTAGTATTAGTGATTTTTTAAAGAATTATTTAATTTATTTATTACTTGGAATTATAGTTTTATGTATTATATATATATTTTTATTTAGAAATATTAAGCAGTTTAGAAAAGTTTTCCAAGAGTTTTTTATGCATTTACCTGTTATTGGAAATATTATAATATATAATGAAGTTACTATTTTTACTAAGACTTTTGCTAATCTTATTAATCATAATGTATTTATAACTGATTCTATTGATGTATTAAGTAAGATAACTGATAATGAAGTTTATAAAAAATTAATTTATGATACAGCTAAAAATTTAACAAAGGGTGATTCTATTTCAAAAGCTTTTAAAGATCATTGGGCTTTTCCTAATATAGCATATCAAATGCTTATTACAGGTGAAAAAACAGGTAGACTAGGTCCTATGATGGAGAGGGTATCAGCTTATTATGAAGAGCAACATAGAAATATTATTACTCAAATGAAAGCTTTAATTGAACCTGTTTTAATAGTTTCTTTAGCTGTTATAGTTGGTGGAATATTACTTGCTGTTATTATACCTATGTATGGTATGTATGAGGCATTATAGAGGTGATTTAATGTATTTATTTAATTGTATAATGATTTTTATTATAGGATTAGTATTTGGATCATTTTATAATGTTGTTGGTTATAGATTACCAAATAATATATCTATTATATATCCACCATCTAATTGTCCTAATTGTAATCACAAATTAAAGTTTTATGAATTAATACCAATACTTTCTTATATATTTTTACATGGAAGATGTAGATGTTGTAAAAAAAGGATATCATTTTCTTATCCTTTTTTTGAGGCATTAACTGGTATTTTATTTTTACTATCTTATATTATTTTTGGTCTTAATATTAAATTCTTTATAAGTATAACTTTTATATCTGTTTTAATAATAATAAGTATAAGTGATATAAAGTATTATATAATACCAGATGAAGTTTTAATTTTTGGCTCTATATTAATTATATTAGAAATGGTAATTAATTCTATTTTAAATAATATAAGTTTATTAAATGGTGTATTATTTCCTATACTTAATGGACTTGGAGCTTTTTGCTTAATGTATTTATTTAAAGTTTTTGGAGATTTAGTTTTTCAAAAAGAAAGTCTGGGTGGGGGAGATATTAAACTCATGTTTATTATTGGTTTATTTTTAGGATTTGATATGTCAATAGTAACTGTTTTTATTGCATCTTTTATAGCATTACCATTATCAGTAATAAGTCTTATAAGAAAAAATAATAATGTACTGCCATTTGGACCTTATTTATCTATAGCAGCTACTATTATACTTTTTTGTAATTTAAATTTAGATAAAATATTATTATTTTTTACAAAATAAAAAGCCTTTTATAGGCTTTTTTAAATATCCATTATTTCAATTTCATTTAATGTATCAGAATTATTATTAGAAATAACTTTTTTTTCTTCTTGAGTCTTTTCTGATCCTAATACTATTTTAGTTGATTCATCATCTAATTCTACAACTCTTAATATTTCTTCTATTGTAGTTAATTCATTAAGAACTTTTATAAGACCATCTTGTAATAATGTTTTAGTATCATTTGTATATACTAATTTTCTAAGTTCTTCTTTAGGTATTCCATTTGCAATTGCATCTCTTATTTCATCACTTATTGCAAGTACCTCATGAATTGCTATTCTTCCCTTATAACCACCAACACAATTATCACAACCTTCTGCATATGAAAGTTCATTAATATCTACTCCTAAATTAGCTTTTATTAACTTTTTCTCATAATCAATTGCAGGTCTTTTTTTCTTACAATATGGGCATATTCTTCTTGCTAATTTTTGAGATACTATTCCATTTAGTGAACTTGCAAGTAAATATGTTTCAACGTCCATATCTTTTAAACGTTCTATTGTATTAAGTGCGTTATTAGTATGAAGAGTAGATAATACTAAGTGACCTGTAATAGATGCTCTAACTGCTATTTTAGCTGTTTCATCATCACGGATTTCTCCAATCATTATTATATCAGGATCTTGACGTAATATAGAACGTAAAACCTCAGCAAAAGTAAGACCAATATCACTATTTACTTGAATTTGATTTATTCCTTCTATACTCATTTCAACGGGATCTTCTACAGTAACTAAGTTTACTTTTGAAGTGTTAAGAGTTTGTAAAATAGAGTAAACAGTAGTTGATTTACCTGTACCAGTTGCACCAGTTACTAATATAATACCATTAGGTTCTTTTATTAAATCTTTAATTTTTCTTAAATTATCATCAGAAAAACCTAATGAATCAAGACCTTTTAATGAAGCTGAATAATCAAGTATACGGATAACTATTTTTTCACCTTCATTAGTAGGAAGAGAAGATACACGCATGTCAAGATTAATATCTTTAATTTTAGTTTTAATTGCACCATCTTGTGGTAGTCTTGATTCTGTAATATCCATACCAGAAATTATTTTTACACGAGCTAGTAAATTTTTTCTAATATTTTCTGGTATTATCATATAATCTATTAATACACCATCTATTCTAAATCTTACCTTTACTTTTTTTTCTTGAGGGTCAAAGTGAATATCACTTGCACCAGCTTGAGCAGCATTATATATTATTTCATCAACAACCTCAGTTATTGGTAGCTTTGTAAAATCAATTTGCTTTAGCATATTAACAACTCCCTTGATATTCTTTTTATCCCTTATTATTTTAATCTTTACTCTAGATTTTATTATAATATTATTATATAATATATTTGATAAGATATCAAGTAAAGAAAAGGTGATATTTGTGAAAAAAGATAATAGGGGATTTTTTTTATCAGAGACAATTGTTGTTATATCATTAGTTACAATAGTTATTGCATTTATGTATCCAAATACTGCTAAATTATATGATAACTATAAAAATCAAGCTTATATGTATGATCAAACTAAAGATATATATTTACTTAAAGCTATATATGAAAAAGAAAAAGATAAGTTAAAAAAAGATAAAAATTCATTAATTTATTGTAAAAAATGTGATAATACTGTCACAAAGATTAAAGAAATAGATAATAAGCAAGATGAAAATTTAAATTTAAGTATACCCGAGATAGAAAGATTATATGTTGTAGGTTATATGGATGATAATTTATCAAGTGATAATTATAATTTTAATAAATATTTAAAAAGAATGAAGAAAAGTGTTTATTCTCCTTTATCTTATAGATTAATTGGGATTTTTAAAAGTGATGATGAAAAAAATTACCGATTTGCATCTATTAAAATGGATTTTTAGGTAGGTGAATAAATTATGAAAAAGTTAAATAATAAAGGTGTTACTTTAGCAGAATTAATAGTTAGTTTTGCATTAGTTTCAGTTTCAGTTATATATTTTTATCAAACAATATATACTGTTAAAAAATTATATAAAGAATCAAGTAATAGAACAAGTTTTTTAGTAAAAGAATCATATTCTTATAGAATAATAGATGAAATTGTAAAAGGAAAAAATGATTGTAACTTTATTAAAGCTGGAATAAATAATTATTCTTCAAAAGATGAATTTTTTAAAGTAGAAGATATTTCTTGCAGCATAAATAATAATGATATTTCTTATGTTAAGTTTAAAATAGAAGGTAAGGAAGAAAAATATTATTTTTATAAAAATTAAAATTAAAATAATCTAAATATAAAGTATTTAAAATACTTTATATTTTTATTTGTAATCATTGATATAGTTTGAAACCAAATACATAATCCTCCAAATGATAAAGATAAGTATGCTAATAATATCTTAAGAATAATATTAATATTAAGAGTTTTAATACTTAAAATTCCACTTGTCATCTCAAGTATTATATTTATAAAAACCTTTAATGTATTATTTAAATTAAATATTTCTTTAATTAAAATTATTAAAATATTAAAAAGTATTACTATACCAAGTATAACTAATAAATTTATCATGCTTTCTTTTATTATACTTACAAAAATATCTTTAAAATTAACTTTTTCTTTTATTACGTTACTTTCTAAGTAAGGATTAAAGTTATTTCTTAATAAAAATGCTTTAATTAAATTAGATAGATATAACATAAGAAGAATAATAATTCCAATTTTATAGCTGTTAAAAATATATATTCCAACACCACCTATTACAAATAAAGGATTAATAAAATGTGTGCAGCAAAGTAAATTTAAAGCTTCGTTTTCACTTATTATACCTTTTTGTAAATAATTATTAATAAAGGTTGCATTAGATGGTGTACCACAAAATAAAGATGTAATAAATATACTAGTATCTATTTCATTAAATCTAAATAAACGTTTAAATAAATTTTGAAATGTAATTATTCTATATATACCTAATTTAACTAATAAAAGACCCATTACCATGGTAGGAAATAAACTTGGAAATATCTTTGTTAAAAACATATTTAAACTTGTTATAACGCTTTTTATTACAATATCAGAATTAATTAATATTAAAAGTTCTATTAATAATAAAAAATAAATTAGTAAAATATCTTTTTTTGAAGTCATTTTTCCACTCTCCAATAAATAAACTATTTATATAATCTATTAAAGAAGGGATATATTTATGAAAGAGGAAAATGAGAAAATAATTATTTTTAAAAAAGATGTTCAAAACGAAATACTAGGAGAACTTTGCTATGTTAAATTTATAAATGATAATAAATCACATGCTATTTTTTATAAACCTTTAATAGCGCCAAAGTATTTTAAAGAATATATAAAACAAAATAAAATATATGAAGCATATTATATAACTTGTGATGATATATTAAAAAAATATATAGATTATGCATATACATTTACACCTTCATATGGTCTTTATTATGTAAATAAAGGAGTTGATATATCAAGTAAATTAATATTATTAGTAGATAGTGGTATGGAAATAATTCTTGATCTTCCAATTTATTCTTATGTTTTAAAAGATGATAAATTTTATGTAAAAAAATTAAAGGAAAGGCCAATAAATAAAAAATATTGCTATGTATGTGATAGCTCGTTAGTTAATGAAGAGTTAAAAAAAATTATGATTCCAGTATATGAAGCAGTACCTAATATATTATCTATTAATGAATATGATTTTAAGCATGATATAAAAACTAAGAAATATGAAACAAAAAAAATAAAATAATGTAAGTTAAATAGAAAACTTATAAAGATAAAGTCTATTACTTAATTTTAAAGTAATGGCTTTTTTTTATAATTTATTATATAATAACTACTAGGTGATTTAATGTGACTAGAAGTGAAGTAGATAGAAAAAAAGTATCTCCAATGATGAGACAATATTTAGAAACTAAGGATAATTATGAGGATGTTATTCTTTTTTATAGAATTGGTGATTTTTATGAAATGTTCTTTGAAGATGCTATTAATGTATCACATGATTTAGAGCTTACCTTAACAGGTAAAAATGCTGGGTTAGAAGAAAAAATACCAATGTGCGGTGTTCCTCATCATGCAGCTAATATATACATTGATAAATTAATTGATAAGGGATACAAAGTTGCAATATGTGAGCAGGTAGAAGATCCTAAAGATGCTAAAGGAATAGTTAAAAGAGAAGTAATTAGAATAGTATCAAAAGGAACTGTTATGTCAGATGATATGTTAGATGCTAAAAACAATAACTTTATTGGAGCATTAAAGGACTTAGGACACTGTTTTTCACTTTCTTATGCTGATTTATCTACGGGAGAATTTATAAGTGTATTAGTAGAATATGAAATAGAAAAAATAATAAATGAGATAGTAAATGATAATATAGCAGAGTTAATAATAAATGGTAATGTTGATTCTAGAATTATAAATGTTTTAAAAAATAATTATTCTATTTCTATATCAAAAGAAGATTGTGATATAGAAATAAAAGAATATAAAGATTTATATAAAGATATTAAAGATGTTAGAATAATATCTTCAGTATGTGTTTTATTAAATTATTTAACAAATACTCAAAAAAGAAGTATTGAGCATTTGCAAAACGTTAAAGTAAAAGATTATAAAACTTATTTAAAGATGGATATTCATACAAAAAGAAATTTAGAATTAACAGAAAACTTAAGAACAAAAGAGCGAACATACTCACTTTTATGGTTACTTGATAAAACAAAGACAGCGATGGGATCTAGAATGCTAAAGCAAATGATTGAAAACCCACTTATTGATAAAGAAGAAATAGAAAATAGATATGATATGGTATCTAAATTACTTGAAGAATTCTTACTTAAAGATGAATTAAAAGAATTATTAAATGAAGTTTATGACCTTGAAAGATTAGCAGGAAGAGTATCATTTGGTAACGCTAATGCAAGAGATTTACTTCAGCTTAAAAGCTCTCTTAAAGTATTACCTAGAATAAAAGAAATTGTAAGTATTTTAGGTTTTAACTTAGTAATAGATGACTTAACCGATTTATATGAATTTTTAGATAAAAGTATTTATGAAAATCCTCCTATCACGTTAAAAGAAGGATACTTAATAAAGCCTGGTTACAATAAAGAATTAGATGATTTAAAACTTGCTAGAAAAGGTGGTAAGGACTTTATTGCACAACTAGAAGAAAAGGAAAAAGAAAGAACTGGAATTAAAAACTTAAGGGTAGGATATAATAGGGTCTTTGGTTATTATATCGAGGTTTCTAAAGGAAATAGCCGCCAGGTTAAAGAAGAGTTTGGCTGGGAGAGAAAACAAACACTTGCTAATAACGAGAGATTTATAACTCCTGAATTAAAGGAAAAAGAACAACTTATTTTAGGTGCTGAAGAAAAAATAATAAACTTAGAATATGAACTTTTTACAAACATAAGATGCAAGGTAAAAGAAGTTATACCAACTATTCAGTTGACTGCTAAAATGGTAGCAAAATTAGATGTCATGCAATCTTTTGCAACCATATCTGAAGAAAATAACTATACAAGACCTATTATTACTCTTGATAAAGAAGTTAAAATAATAGAAGGAAGACATCCGGTAGTTGAAAAGGTATTAAATAGTGAGTTTGTATCAAATGATATAATATTTACTAAAGATAAGTATGTAGAACTTATAACAGGGCCTAATATGGCTGGTAAATCAACTTATATGAGACAAATGGCAATGATTGTTATAATGGCTCAAATAGGATGTTTTGTACCTGCTAGAAAGGCTTATTTACCGGTATTTGATAAGATATTTACTCGTATTGGAGCATCTGATGATTTAGTTAGTGGAGAATCTACTTTTATGGTAGAGATGAAAGAGGCTAATCGTGCTATTTTAGATGCAACAGAGCATAGCCTAATTTTATTTGATGAGTTAGGACGTGGTACTGCAACTTATGATGGTATTTCACTTGCACAAGCAATTATTGAATACATTCATGATAATATAAAAGCAATTACTTTTTTCTCAACTCATTATCATGAATTAACAACTCTTGAAGAACATAAAGCTCATATTAAAAACGTACATGTATCTGCACATGAAGAAAATGGTGTTATTACATTTTTGCATAAAGTAAAAGATGGAAGTGTAGATAAAAGTTATGGAATTCATGTTGCAAAATTGGCACAATTACCAGATTCTTTAATTAAAAGAGCTGATGAAATACTAAATTCTTATGAACATAGGGAAAATAAAAAAGTTGGTTTAGTAAACCAAATTAGTATGAATTTTGATCAAACAGATAAAAAAGATTCAAAGTATGATATAATAAAAGAAAAATTAGATAAAATAAATCCACTTGAAGTATCTCCAATGGAAGCTTTAAATATTTTATATGATTTAAAAAAAGAAATAGATAAAAGGTAAGGCAAAGGTGATTAAAATTGAATGAAGAAAGAAAAGATATAAAAATTCCTATTAAATCAATAATAGAAGATGCTCTTTTAAAAAATGGTTCTAAATATGATGAAGATGAATTTAACTTACTTAGAAAGTATTTTATAGCATGTTTAAATTTAGGTTTTTTAACTCCTAATGATTTAATTTTAATGGTTAATAAATTTGTATCTAAAATAAAGTTTATTGTACTAAATTATAATAATATTAATAAAATGGATTATTATATGATAAATGAAAGTGTCCTTTATATATCAGGAGCTTTAAAAGATAATAATTTTGCATTTTATCAAATAACATTTTATAAGGCAGTAACTGAAGTTATTTTTAATGCTAATGATAATCATATTGCAATTTCAAATGCAATATGTGAAATTACTGCAGAAAAAATCTATAATATGGATACTAATTCATCTAGGATTATAATGCCTAATAAAACAGAAGAACAAATAGGTAAAGATAAAATTGAAATAAGAGCAGGTTATATTAACTATAATTTAATAATTTCTCTTTTAAAACAACTTTTTATTTCAAAGAATATAAATGAAAATATTTTAATTAAAGATATGTTTTTTAATTCATATGAAAATGTTTTAAATAGTAATTTTAAAGATGAAAATGATGAATTATTATTAAACGTACTAGATAAGTTATGTATAATGTATATAAAAAGAAAAATTATGAAAAAAGAAGATCCTAATGAAAAAAACTTACTAGATAAATACCAAATTATCGTAAGTGATATGTTTAAAACTATAGATCAAAATTATTTTGCATTTTTAGCATTAGTTACATCTGATGAATTAAGGCAAAAATGCATGTTAAAAATGGAAAAAATGGGTGATAATAATGAATAGAAGTGAAGCTAGAGTACTTATAATGACAATTTTGTATCAAATATTTATGTATGAAAGGTCAAATATAAAGTATGAAAAAGAAGAAGTTATAAAAGAAAATACACCAGTTGATAATTTATTTGTAAGAGAAATAGTTAATGGTGTTTTAGATAAAAAAGATGAATTATATAAAAAGGCAGATGAAAATTTAAAAGACTGGAAGATGACTCGCTTAGGTTTAACGGATCAAGCAATATTATGTATAGGTTTATATGAATTACTTTATACTGATACTCCAGATGTAGTAGCTATTAACGAAGCTGTTGAACTTGCAAAAAAATATTCTGATGACAAAGTTAAAAATATGATTAATAAGGTTTTAGATAACGTATATAGAGAAAAGATAAATTAATTATAAAGTTAAAAGGAATAAGTTTTACTTATTCCTTTTTTAATATATCTAAAACATGTGATGATGCTCCTAATAATTCTTTCATTTCACAAGTTTTAAGATGATAATTCAAATAAATATTAAAAGTTTCATCATCCATTTTATTAATTACCTGTCTTATATAGTCTGATGGACCGTCTTGAGAGATTATTTTAACTCTTTTAAGTTTTGCTTTGCACTTTAAATAATTTATATCTTTTATTCTAACCATACTATATAAATCAGTTTCTTTAGGGGTTATATGAAAGTTTTCATCTACATCATTATTTTTTATTGCAGATATTATGTTATTATCCATAAATCCATGCTTTATAATGGCATATTCATTCATATAATAGCTTATTAAAATAAATCCACCTTCTTTTACAATTCTTTTAGCTTCCATTAAAGCTTTTAATTTATATTCCATACTAATTAAATGATATAAAGGTCCAAAAAGTAGTACCATATCAAAAGAATTATCTTTAAATTTAGATAAATCTAAAGCATTACCTTGGTATGCTTTAACGCTTTTATTCTTTCTTTTTAAAGTCATTAAATTATGTTTTATAAGTTCAACTGCTGTAACATTATATCCTTTATCACTTAAATAAATAGAGTATTTACCGCATCCTGCTCCTACATCTATTATTTTTGGATTATCTATTTTTTTTAGTATTTCATCTATGTATTTTATAGTTGTATTAAACTCTACAATACCGTGTCTATGAGTTAGTCTTTTATCTTCATTAAACTTGTTATAATATGTAATTAAATTTTCTTCGTTCATTTTATCACCTTTTATATAATAACTAAATTGTCACTATTAATCAACATTTGATTATTTTTGTTTGATTATAGATAAGATAAATGATATAATACTAACAGGTGATAAAATGAAAAAGAGTATTTTATTTTTAAGTGTTGTAGTAGTTTCTTTATTTATGTCTTTTACACATGTTAAAGCATTAAATAAAATATATTTTGAAAGTGATAATTTAAAAATTGCACCTTCTAATACTAAAGAAGTAGACGTATATATAGAAAGTGATAATGATTTTTCAAACGTAAAATTAAATTTTATAACGACATCAAATTATATTAATTTTTATAGTATTGAATATAATGACATATTTACTAGAACAGTTGAAGCTAATTTAACTAATTTAACTTCTAAAACTAAGATGAAATCAGGTACTAAAATTGCTACTGTTAAATTAAAAGCATCAGATAGTGCAGCAATAGGCACTACTGGATATATAAGAGTAATTAATGCATCAGTAGATGATGTTAAAGTGCAAAACACATCATTATTAGTAAGTGTAAGTGATGATGATAAATCTTCTAATAATAATTTAAAGGCAATTACTTCTAATTTGATTTCTATAGATTTTAATAAGGATATTACAGAATATACTTATACAATTGATAATGATATTAAAAAGCTTGATTTAAAAGCATTACCAGAAGATTCATCAGCTAAAATAGATATATCTGATCAAACATTAAAAACTGGTGAAAATAAAATTAAAATAACAGTTACAGCTGAAAATAATGAAAAGAAAATATATACTATAACTGTTAATAAAAAAGCAGAAGAAAAAACTATTAATAGGACAAATAAGAAAAATAATAATAGTGATAATAAAATGGCCAAACCTAATAAGAGTGGATTTTTAATATTACTTGTTTTACTTATTACTGTTTTATTCTTTGATTTAGTTTGGATTAAAAATAGAAAGAATAAATAAAAAAGAAGGTGTTTAATTTGAAAATATTAAATATAATTTTTTCGGTTTTATTAGTACTTATATATTCATATTTTTCATATTTACTATTTGATATAGGGCTTTTATCTGGAAAATATGGAATTATATTATTTATTATTTTAACAATTATAATTTTACTTATTATAATTGGAATTATAAAGGGTAAAAAAATTTGTAAGATAATTTCTTATATTTTCTATGTTATATTTTTACTTATCTTTATAGTAGGAATTTATTATTTAAACACTACAATAGCTTTTATTGATAGTTTTGGTAAAAAAGATAAAACTGATTATGACAATTACTATGTAGTTGTTTTAAAAAATAGTAGATATTTAAAGTTAAAAGATTTAAATAATAAAAAAATTGGTATGTGTAAAACCTTAGATAGTAATGTTTTAAAAAATATTAAAATTAGTTTTGATAGCAAAGAATATGAAGAATGTGAAAGTTTAAAAGAAGCTTTTTATGAGAAGAAAGTAGATGCATTAATATTAAGTGATGTAGATGAGTTTTTACTTAGTAATATTGATTCTTTATTTGAAGAAAATGTAAGAGTTATACATACTATTAAAATTAAAAAATTAACTAATGATGAAGAAAAAGAGACAATAGATGTTTCAAAAACTCCATTTACGGTATTTATAAGTGGAATTGATACATATGGTGCTATATCAAAAGTAAGTCGCAGTGATGTTAATATTATAGCAACTGTAAATCCAATATCAAATGAAGTATTACTTACTACAATTCCAAGGGATTATTATGTACAATTAGATGGAACAACAGGTTATAATGGAACAACAGGTTATAAAGATAAACTTACTCATGCTGGAATTTATGGTATTGATAAGTCTATTAAAACAATTGAAAATTTACTTGATACAAAAATTAATTACTACGTAAGAGTTAATTTTGATTCTGTTGTAAAATTAGTAGATGAAATTGGTGGTGTAAACATTTACTCAGATAGAAATTTAAAGTTTTGTGATATAAAACAAGGCTATAATTATTTAGATGGTAAGTGTGCTCTTAGATTTGCAAGAGAAAGACATTCATATGAAACAGGAGATAGACATAGAGGTGAAAACCAAGAAGAAGTTATAAGAGCAATAATTGAAAAAGTATCTAAATCAAATACTATTTTAACAAAATATAATACAATTCTTACTAACTTACAAAATAGTTTTGAGTCTAATGTTTCACCAAAAACAATTAAAGATTATATTAAAATGCAAATTAAAGACATGCCAAGTTGGAATGTTAAAAATCTTAATTTAAATGGATATGATTCTCATAATTATACATATTCATATAAGGGTAGTAAGCTTTATGTTATGGAACCAGATTATAATACTGTAAATAAAGCAAAAGAAATAATTAATGGAATGCTAAATAAAAAAACGTTTAGTGAACTTGGAATATAAAGGAGAATATTAATGGAAACAATAGATTTAAAAGATATGTTTTCTTATTTTAAGTCAAAAATAAGTATTATAGTATTATTTATAGTAGTAGTTGGTATTATGGGCTGTTTATATGGTTTATTTATTCAAAAACCAGTTTATAAATCATCTACTTCTATAGTTTTAATAAGTGAAAGTCAAACAGGTGCAACACTTACATATAATGATGTTTCATTAAATCAAAATTTAGTTAGTACTTATTCTGAAATAATAAAATCAAGAAGAGTGTTAAATCAAGTTATTGATAACTTATCTTTAGATTATAGTTATTCTAACTTATCTAATAATGTTGAGGTATCTTCTGTTACAGGAACTCAAATAATTAAAATATCAGTATCTGATAGAAATAATAAAACTGCTATGAAAATAGCAGATGAAATAGCAAAAGTATTTGCAAAAGAAATACCTGAATTATATAACATTTCTAACGTAAATATACTTGATTATGCTGAAGCAGCATCTAATGCTTATAACGTTAACTTTATAAAACAAAGTATAATTTACTTACTTGTTGGTTTGGTATTAGGTCTTGGAATAACATTTGTTATGTATTATTTTGATAGATCTGTTAAAAATATAAGTCAAGTAGAAGAGAAAATAAAATTACCGGTACTTGCAACGGTAAGGGAATATAGGGGGTAATTATGAGTAAAAGTGAGTTAATTGTTGTAAATAAACCAAAATCAACTATTAGTGAAGATATTAGAACTCTTAGAACTAATTTAGATTTTTCTCTTTCAGCTAATGATCAAAAAATAATTATGATTACATCTTCTAATCCTTCTGAAGGTAAAAGTTTTATATCAAGTAACTTAAGTGTATGCTTTGCACAAAATGATAAGAAAATTTTATTAATTGATGCAGATTTAAGATTAGGTAGACTTCATAAGATGTTTGAAATATCTAATAAATCTGGATTGTCTAACTTAATATTAAATTATGATGAAGATGTACATTATGAATCATATATTCAAAAAACAGATATAAAGAATTTATTTGTTATTCCAAGAGGAATTGTACCACCAAATCCATCTGAACTTTTATCTTCAAATAAATTTAAAACTATAATTAATGATTTAAAGAAGATATTTGATTACATTATAATAGATGCAACACCTATTAATGGACTTTCTGATGCACTTGTTTTAACAAATGTATCAGACTTAGTAGTAATAGTATGTAAATATGGTAAAACTGATTTAAGTGATTTAGAAGAATGTAAAAAACAACTTATAAATGCTGATGCTAAAATAGCAGGTGTTGTAATAAATAGTATGCCAAAATCTAAAAATAAATATGGTTATTATACAGAGTAAATTCTTATGATAGATATGCATAACCATATATTGTATGGTATAGATGATGGATGTAAAACTATAGAAGAATCTATAGAAACTATTAAAAATATGAAAAAAATAGGCTTTAATAGTATAGTTTTAACACCACATTATATAGAAGATTCTTCATTTAAAGCTAATAATAATTTAAAGTTACAAAAATTAGAGATATTAAAAGAAGAATTATTAAAAAATAATATAGATGTTAACTTATTTTTAGGTAATGAAATATTTATTAATGAAAGCATAAATGAACTTATAATTAATAAAGAAATACGTTCTATTAATAATACAAGATATATATTAATAGAACTTCCATTTAATAATCAAATATTAAATTTAGATGATTATTTATATGAATTAAAATTAAAAGGCTATAAAATAATAATCGCACATCCAGAAAGATATACATATTTTAAAGATAATTATGAAGAAGCTAGAAAATTATACGATAGTGGAGTCTTATTTCAAGTTAATTATGGAAGCATTATAGGTCAGTATGGTTCTTCTTCTTTAAAACTAGTAAAAAAGCTTTTAAAAGATGATATGGTAGACTTTATATCAACAGATATACATAAACCTAGTTCTAGTTTATTTGATAAATTTGATGATATTAAACATAAAATAATTAAAATAATAGGAGAAGATAAATTTAAAGATATATCTTATAATAATATTTTAAAAGTTATTAATGATGAAGATATTTAAAATAACAAAGATGTTTTAATCTTTGTTATTTTAATATATAAAAATTAGTTCTTTTTATAAAATAATAAAATATTTTATAATATAAATAAAAAAATCATATAAATTACAAAAAACGACATAATATTTATAGATAAACAATTATAGTATGCAAATTATATAGAAAGGACTGATTATTATTAATAGTTTTATAATATTTTTGATTGGAGTTTTCGTTGGAGGATTATTTATGACATTTGTAATGTGTGCTCTTCAAATAAGTAAATTAGCAGAATATCAAGAAATATATAAAAATAATACTATTTTAAAATAGTATTATTTTTTTTTACATATAAAGACAAAATAATTGCATAGTAAATTGATTTTAATCAATAAATGTGATAAACTTTTTATTGCGGAGTAAGGTGATATAAATGAAAAAAATAAATGGAGTAGTAAATAAAAAAATCACAAAAATTTTAGTATTTGTGGTATTAGATGTATTAGCTTTAATTTTGTCTTCACTGGCATCAGTAGGACTAAGATTTGATTTTAGCAATATACCATCTAATTATTTATTAAATTCATATAGATATTTAATATATGATTTTATAATAATGTTTGTAATTTTTATGTTTTTTAAGTTATATACAAGTATGTGGACTTATGCTTCAATTGTAGAACTTATTGATATAATTTTTTCTTGTATATTTTTTGAATGTGTAAGTTATGCTTATAAAGGTATGTTTAAAATTGAAATGCCAAGAAGTTATTATATAATCCAATTGTTATTATTAATATTATTTGTATGTATGTCTAGATTTTCTTTTAGGTTTATAAGATTTTTGATAATAAATGTTGAAAATAAAAGAAAAAAGAATAATACTATGATAATAGGTGCTGGTTCAGCAGGTAAATTATTAATTAATGAAATCAATAATAACCAAAAAGAATTTACAAATAGAATAATGTGTATTATTGATGATGATAAAAATAAAAATGGTACCTATATAAATGGCATACCAGTAGTAGGCGGAAGAAAAGAAATACAAAAATATTGTACTAAATATAATATAAATGAAATTATAATAGCAATACCATCTGCCTCAAAAGAAGTTATTGGAAAAATTTCAGAAGAATGTTCTAAAACAAAATGTAATATAAAAATATTACCAGCTATAACAGCACTTATGGATGATAATGATTCTAAAGAAATAATGAAGAAAATGAGACCACTTTCTTATGAAGATTTTTTAGGAAGGAATCAAATTGTAGTAGATAATAATGAAATAATAAAACAAATAAAGGATAAAGTTATTTTGGTAACTGGTGGTGGAGGTTCTATTGGTTCAGAACTTTCAAGACAAATTGCAAAAGCAAATCCAAAACAATTGATAATATTTGATATATATGAAAATAATGCCTATGATATAGAGCAAGAATTAAAAAGAAATTATCCAAAATTAAATCTAAAAGCTATTATAGGATCTGTTAGAGATTATGATAGATTAGAAGATGTATTTAAAACTTATAAACCAGATGCAGTATTTCATGCAGCAGCTCATAAACACGTACCACTTATGGAAGTAAGTCCTAATGAAGCTATTAAAAATAACTGTTTAGGAACACTTAATGCGGCTAAATTAGCAGATAAATATAAAGTTAAGAGATTTGTATTAATATCAACTGATAAAGCTGTAAGGCCTACAAACGTAATGGGAGCAACTAAAAGAATATGTGAAATGATAGTGCAAAGCTATGATAAAAAATCAAAAAATACTGAATATGTTGCAGTAAGATTTGGTAACGTGCTTGGTAGTAATGGTTCTGTAATTCCTTTATTTTTAAAACAAATAGAAAACGGAGGACCCGTTACAGTTACGCATAAGGAGATAACTAGATTCTTTATGACAATACCAGAAGCAGTAAGTTTAGTACTTCAAGCAAGCGTATATGCTAATGGTGGGGAAATATTTGTTTTAGATATGGGTAAGCCAGTTAAAATATATGATTTAGCAAAAAAAATAATTAGGTATAAAGGTTTTGAACCTAATGTTGATATAAAAATAGAAATAACTGGTTTAAGACCTGGTGAAAAACTTTATGAAGAAATATTAATGGATGAAGAAGGCTTAAAAGAAACTCCAAATAAGTTAATACACATAGGTAAACCAATTAAATTTGATTCTAAAAAATTTGAAAAAAATCTTGAAAATCTAATTAAATCATCATATGAAAATAAGAATGATATTAAAGAAAAAGTAGCTAAAATAGTTACAACTTATAAAATAGATAAGAAAAACTAGTTAATGAAATGTTAACTAGTTTGTTTTTTATAAATAATTACATATATGAATTGCGTAATTTGTCATTTAATAGTATAATCAAATAAGTAGTATGTATAAAAGAATGGAGTAGAAATTATGTTAAAACCTTTTGAAAAGAAAATTTGGTTATCATCTCCAACCATGCACGATGGAGATGAAATGAAATTTGTAAAAGAAGCTTATGATACTAATTGGATGAGTACAGTAGGAGCTAATATTAATGAAATAGAAAATATGATTTGCAATAAAGTTGGTTGTAAATATGCAGTAGCTTTATCATCAGGTACATCAGCACTTCATTTAGCAATGAAACTTGCAAAAGTTAAAGTAGGAGATAAGGTATTTTGTTCTGATATGACTTTTGCAGCAACTGTAAATCCAGTTGTATATGAAGGTGCTATACCAGTATTTATTGATACTGAATATGATACTTGGAATATGGATCCTAAAGCATTAGAAAAAGCTTTTGAAATTTATCCTGACGTAAAAGTTGTTGTTGTTGCACATTTATATGGAACACCAGGAAAAATAGACGAAATTAAAAAAATATGTGATAAACATAATGCAATTATTATAGAAGATGCAGCCGAAAGTTTAGGGGCAACTTATAAAGGAAAACAAACTGGTACGTTTGGTAAGTATAATTGTATTTCTTTTAATGGTAACAAAATAATAACAGGATCATCTGGAGGTATGCTTTTAACGGATGATTTAGAGGCTTTAAATAAAGCAAAAAAATGGTCAACACAATCAAGAGAAAATGCTTCTTGGTATCAACATGAAGAAGTTGGATATAACTACAGAATGAGTAATGTAATTGCAGGCGTTGTAAGAGGACAAATACCACATTTAGAAGAACATATAGCACAAAAAAAAGCAATATATGAAAGATATGAAAAAGGATTTAAAGATTTACCTGTTAAGATGAATCCTATAGATTTAAAAAATAGCACTCCTAATTACTGGCTATCTTGTATGATAATTGATAAAGAAGCTATGTGCAAACAAGTAAGAGGAGAACAAGACGTATGCTATATAAGTGAGAAGGGTAAAACTTGTCCTACAGAAATACTAGAGAATTTAGCAAAGTATAATGCTGAAGGAAGACCTATTTGGAAACCTATGCATATGCAACCTATTTTTAGAATGAATCCTTTTATTACTAGAAATGGTAACGGAAGAGCACAAACTAATGCATATATAGATGGTATTTCAACAGATATCGGAATGGATATATTTAATAGAGGATTATGTTTACCTAGTGATAATAAGATGACAAAAGAACAACAAGATATTATTATAGAAATAATAAAAAATTGTTTTAAATAATAGAATGGAGGAAAGAAAGTGTATAAAAAATATGTAAAGAGAATTCTTGACATAATTCTTTCGCTTTTAGTAATAATTATTTTGTCTCCATTATTAATTATTATTTCTATTCTTGTTTTAATATTTATGGGAAGACCAATTATATTTAAACAAGCAAGACCGGGATATAAAAATAAAATTTTTAATATGATTAAATTTAGAACAATGACAAATAAAAAAGATAAAAATGGTAATTTATTACCTGATGAACAAAGATTGCCTAAATTTGGAAAAATTTTAAGATCAACTTCTCTTGATGAATTACCAGAATTATTTAACATTTTATTTGGAAAAATGTCGTTCATCGGACCTAGACCAATGTTAGTAAGGGATATGGTGTTTTTTGATAAGGAAATATTAAAAAGACAAGATGTAATGCCCGGACTTACTGGATGGGCTCAAGCAAATGGTAGAAACTCATTGACTTGGGATGATAGATTTAAATATGATTTATACTATGTTGAAAATTTAACATTGTTAACAGATATTAAAACAATATTTTTGACAATTAAGACTGTTTTATCAAAAGAAGGAATCGGAGAAGATGGTGGAGATTTGTCAATTGATTATGGTGATTATTTACTAAAGCATAAAAGAATAACTAAAAAAGAATATGATAAAAAACAAGAAGAAGCAAATGATTTATTAAATGGTATTTATTTTAGAAAAAAAGAAGAATTAGTTTCAATAATAATGCCATCTTATAATACTGATGCTTTTATATCAGAATCTATTGAATCAGTATTAAATCAGTCATATACTAATTGGGAACTGATAATTGTTGATGATTGTTCGAATGATAAAACTAAAAAAGTTGTTAAAAAATATTTAAAAGATAAACGTATAAAATATCTTGAAAATAAAGAAAATAGTGGAGCTGCTATATCTAGAAACAAAGCTATAAAAGAATCAAATGGAAAATATATAGCTTTCTTGGATAGCGATGATATTTGGCATAAAGATAAATTACTAAAACAAATAGCTTTTATGAGGAAAAATGGTTATGATTTTACTTATACAAAATATGAATTAATTGATGAAGAGTCTAAATCATTAAATAAAATTGTATCAGGCCCCAAAAAAATCTCAAAAACAGGAATGTATAATTATTGTTGGCCGGGATGTTTAACTGTTATGTATAATCAAAACAAAGTTGGATTAGTTCAAATAGAAGATTTGAAGAAAAATAATGATTATGCAATTTGGTTAAAGGTTATTAAAAATGCAAAATGTTATTTATTAGATGAAAATTTAGCTAAATATAGAATTAGAACAGGTTCTATATCTAGAAATAATAAGATTAAATTAATAAAACATCATTATATACTATATAGATATGGTGAACATAGGAGCATTATAGCATCAAGTATATTAACTTTAAGAAATTTATTTTTTGGAGTTATTAAAAAAATATTTTATTAATGGAGGTGAAAATATGAATTTATTAGTAGCGGTTGCAGATTATCCGGATAATAACGGAAATGTTAAACTAATGTATGTTCATACCAGAAATATTTATTATAAAAAGACTGGAATAGATGTTACCGTTCTTAATTTTGCCGCAAAAAACTGTTATAACTATGAAGGAATAAACGTCATAGATTATTCTACTTATAAAAAACAATCAAAAAAATACAGTTTATTATTGTGTCATGCTTCAAATTTAAGAAATCATTACTTATTTTTAAAAAAATATGAAAAAAATTTTAATAAAATAATATTTTTCTATCATGGCCATGAAGTTTTAAAAATTAACAAAGTATATTCTAAACCATATTTTTATGTATCAAACAGTAAGATTCAATATTATTTACAGGAAATATATGATTCATTTAAATTATTTGTGTGGCGTAAATATTTACCAAAAATCAAAGAAAAATCTTATTATATATTTGTAAGTAATTGGATGAAAGAAGAATTTCTTAAATGGGTAAATTTAGATGAGTCAATGCTTGAAGGTAGATTTTCAATTACTTATAATAATGTAGGAGAAATATTTGAGAAAAAGAAATTTAATGAAAAAACAAAAAAAGATTATGACTTTATTACTATTAGAAATAATTTAGATGGTTCAAAATATGCTATTGATATTGTTAATAAAATGGCTTTTAATACACCAAATAAAAAATTCTTAGTTATTGGTAAAGGTAAATTTTTTGATTTTAATAAAAAGGCACCAAATATTACTTGGGTTAGTAAATCATTGAGTCATGAAGAAATTATTTTTCAATTACAAAAATCTAAATTTGCATTAATGCCTACCAGAACAGATGCTCAAGGTCTTATGATGTGTGAGATGGCTGCATTTGGTATTCCAGTTATTACGTCAGATATCCCTGTTTGTCATGAGGTATTTGAAAAATTTGAAAATGTTTATTACATAAATAATGAAATTGATTTTAATTTAAATAAATTTACAGATTCAATGTCTAAATCTCTTAAACATAAAAAATATTATATCCATGAAACAGTTTCAAAAGAAGTTGAAATTATAAAAGAAGTGGTAAAATGAAAATAAGTTTAAATAAAAATAATATTTTTAATTTTATAAGAAGTCTAATTATAATTATTTTTTTTGTCTCTTCAATATGTTTTTGGGAAGAAAGTAAATTAAATTTTTTAATGATATCTGACTTAGTTATAATATTACTTACATTTTTAGTAATTTTTTACAAAAAAAACATTTTACTAAAATTGTTGAGTTATAAAGTTTTTTATTGGATAATATTTAATTTTACTATGTTTGAATTTTATGGAATATTTTTTTTGAGAACTGGTACTTTTAATTGGGATTTTATTCTGTTAAATGGAATTTTATTATTGTGTCTTTCAATGATATTCTTATCATATGATACAAGTAATGAAATAATAGATTCTCTGATTATATCCTCTAAGATATCTATAATTATAGTTTTTTGTTATATGATTAACACTGGAGTTATAAATTTTTCTAGCATAACATTTGGTTCTAGACTTGGCGATACTTTGAGTGGAAATGTTAATATTGTTGCTACTTGTTTGGGAATATTATTTTTATTTAGTTTTTATTCGGTTATATTAAAAGAAAAAAGAACAATAATTGGAATTGTAACGAGTTTAATTTCCGTTTTATGCATGTTATTAACTGGTTCTAAGAAAGCTATAATAATTTTACTTGTTTCACTAATAATGTGGTTTTTTATTTATAAAAAAAAGTCTAAATATTTTAATTTTATATTGCTAATTATTATTTTATTTTATATGATTTTTAATATTCCAATATTATATGATACAATTGGTTTTAGAATTATAGATATGTTTGCAACTTTAGGTATTGGTAAAGCTGTAACAACCGCTTCATCTACAGCAATAAGATTAGATTTTGTAAAAATTGGTTTTATGTCATTTTTGAAAAATCCATTGTTTGGTGGTGGAATAAATTATTTCCAATACATTAATAAAACATTGTATTATTCTCATAACAATTATATTGAAATATTAAATAGTTTTGGCATATTTGGAATCATTTTATACTATTTAAATTCTATTAAATGTCTGATATATTTCTTGAAAAATAAAAAACATAATAGAAATTTATATTTTCTATGTATATTTATGATTATTTTAAAATACATTCTTGATATATCGATGGTTTCATTTTCAAGTTTAGCAATATTTTATTTATTATTTATTATTCCATCTATTGTAGCAACCAATGAATTTGTAAAGGAGAAAAAAAATGAAAATTTTAATTGTTCATCCTTCATTGAGTAGTGGAGGAGCAGAAAAAATAATAGCATTTATTAGTAATGTGTTAACTAAAAAATATGATGTTTCTTTACTTTTATTAAAAAATGAAATGGTATCATTACCAATAGATAAGAAAATAAAAATAATCACTAAAAACTGCTATAGTTCACAACCGATTTTTGGAAAATATATATTTTCAGGAATAAAAAAAATAAATAATATGAAACATGAAATAAAAAAATGCATAGAAATTGAGAATCCAAATTTAATAATTTGCTTTGATTTAAGAGTATTATTAACTTTAAGCTTTCTTGGCAAAAGAATTTTAACAAAAACTTTATTTTCTGAGAGAGCAGATCCATATGAAAATCCTATTTATTGGCAATTGATATTGAAAAAAATATATAAATCAGTTAGATATATCGTGTTTCAAACAAGTGGTGCTAGAGATTTTTATAGTTATGAATTGAGAAATAAAAGTAGAATTATTTATAATCCTGCTTTGAATAGAAATTTGAATGCATCTTGCAAAGTTATTGAAAAATCTGATTCTAATAAAATAATATTTTCCGCAGGAAGATTGCAGTATAGGAAGGGATATGATTTATTAATCAAAGCTTTTTCTACTGTTAATGAATTAAAAAAAGATTATAAATTAGTAATTTATGGTGAAGGAGAAGAAAAAGATAATCTGTTATCATTAGTAAAAAAATTGAATTTATCTAAAAAGGTTATTTTCAAATCACCAGTACCTAATGTAATAGAAAAAAATAGGAACTCAGAATTATTTGTTTTACCATCAAGATCTGAAGGAATACCAAATATTTTAATAGAGGCTATGTATGAAGGAATTCCAGCCATTACTACTGATTGTTCACCAGGTGGAGCTAGGTTACTTTCTGATGATGGAAAGTATTGCTTAATTGCAAACAATAATGATTATAATTCAATAGCAGAAAAAATTATTTTTGCAATAAATAATAAACAATATATGGTTAATATGGCTTTAAAAGCAAAGAAAAGTTTGACTAGATTTGATGAAAAGAAAATAGCAAAGGAGTGGGAAGATGTTGTTAAAAAATTATTATAATAAGGTAAAAATAAAAATTAAAGATTTTATATTATCATTTTTTTATTCTCCAATTGGTAGAATAATACCAGATGAACAATACATAAAAATCATTTATTTTTTAAGAACAAGAAAAAAAATAAATTTAAATAATCCTAGGAATTTTAATGAAAAATTACAGTGGTTAAAGTTAAATGAAAGAAATGAAAAATATACTAAAATGGTTGATAAGTATGAGGCAAAAAAATATGTTTCGGAGCAAATAGGAGAAAAATATATAATTCCAACACTTGGTGTATGGTCTACTTTTGATGATATTAATTTTAATAATTTACCTAAACAATTTGTTTTAAAATGTACTCATGATTCAGGAGGACTAGTAATTTGTCAAGATAAAGATAAACTTGATAAGAATAAAGCAAGAAAAAAAATAAACAAATGTTTAAAAAGAAATTTTTATTATGTTGGGCGAGAATGGGTATATAAAGATGTTAAACCAAGAATAATTGCAGAAAGTTATATGAGTGATAATAAGAATGATGATGTAATGGGGTTAACAGATTATAAGTTTTTTTGTTTTAATGGAAAAGTTAAATTTTTATATATATCTAAAAATTTAACAAATCATAAAAACGCAAGAATTAGTTTTGTAACACCTGAATGGAAAAAAGCACCATTTATTAGAAAGGACTATCTTCCATATGAACATCTTCCTAAAAAACCTAAAAAATTTAAACAAATGATTGAAATAGCTGAAAAATTATCAAAAAACATAGATTTTTTAAGAGTGGATTTATATGAAATTAATAGTGAAATCTATTTTTCTGAGTTGACATTTTTTCCGTGTAATGGATTATTTCCATTTTATCCTGAGATATGGAATGAAAAAATTGGTGATATGTTGGTTTTGAATAACTTTAATAGGAATTTGAAAGATGAGAAGTAAGAGAACATTTTATAATATATTTTCATCATTATTACTTAAAATAGTTATTATTATTAATGGATTAATTATACCTAATATTATAATTAAAAATTTCGGTTCAAATGTTAATGGATTAATTTCTTCAATAACACAATTTCTTGGTTATATTACATTATTAGAAGCAGGAGTTGGCCCAGTTATAAAATCCTTATTATACAAACCAATCGCACAAAATGATTTAAAGCAAGTATCTAATATTCTGATAGCATCAGAAAAATTTTTTAGAAATATTGCATTAATATTTATTTGTTATCTTTTTTTATTTTCCATCATATATCCAAACATCATAAACACTGAATTTTCATTTATATATGTATTTTCATTGATTCTAATTTTATCTATAAGTACATTTGCAGAATATTATTTTGGAATAGTTTATAATTTATTTTTACAAGCACAACAAAAAAATTATGTTGTTTCTATTATTCAAATTATTACATATATTTTAACAATTTTAGGTGTAATAATTCTAATAAAACTTAATTTTTCTATACATATTGTTAAACTTTTTTCTTGTTTGATTTTATTATTAAGACCACTACTACAATATATTTATGTGTGTAAAAAGTGTAATTTTAAAATAAATAATTATAATTCAAATTATAAATTGAAAAACAAATGGGATGGTTTGGCACAACATATTGCAGCTGTTGTTCATAATAATACTGATGTTGCAGTGTTAACTATTTTTTCTACATTAAGTGAAGTTTCTGTATATTCAATATATTACTTAATAGTGAGTGGAATTAAATCTATTATACAGGCATTTACTGGAGGAATTGATGCAATATTTGGCGATATGATTGCAAAGAAAGAAGATGAAAATCTCAATGTAAAATTCGAATTATATGAAATATTATATGATATAATTATAACTATTTTTTATTCATGTACACTATTATTGATAGTTCCATTTGTATCAGTTTATACACAAAATATAAATGATACTAATTATATAAGACCATTGTTTGGAACCTTGTTAGTTATTAGTGAATTTATATGGGCAATAAGATTACCTTATTCTACTATAACTTTGGCAGCTGGTCATTTCAAGGAAACTAAAGTAGGTGCTTGGATTGAAGCCATAACAAATTTATTAATTTCTATAATTTTGGTTCATAAGCTTGGTATTATTGGTGTTGCAATTGGTACTATAATTGCAATGACAATAAGAACGATTGAATTTGTTTTTCATACTAACAAATATATCTTGAAAAGAAATATTTGGAAAAGTTTAAAAAAAATTATATTAATTATAATTGAAACATTGTTAATAATAAAATTTTCACATTTTATTTTTGATGTTAATATTACTTCTTATTTAGATTGGATTAAATATTCTATAATTATTTTTTCTATTTCTTTATTAGTTGTAAGCGTTATGAATTTGATATTCTATAAAAAACAATTAAAAAAATGTGTAAAAATATTTAAAAATATTTTAAATAAGAAAGGAAGAAAAAATGATTAAAGTAATGAGTATATTCGGAACAAGACCAGAAGCTATAAAAATGGCTCCACTTGTAAAAGAATTAGAAAGTAGAAAAGAAATAGAAAGTATAGTTTGCGTAACAGCACAACACAGAGAAATGCTTGATCAAGTTTTAGAGACTTTTGATATTAAACCTGATTATGATTTAAACATAATGAAGCAAGGGCAAACATTAGCAGAAGTTACGACAAGAGCTTTATTAGGATTAGAAGAAGTAATAAAGGAAGTAAAACCAGATATAGTATTAGTGCATGGTGATACCACAACAACATTTGCAGGAGCTCTAGCAGCATTTTATAATCAAGTAGCAATAGGGCATGTAGAAGCAGGCCTTAGAACTTATGATAAGTATTCACCATTTCCAGAAGAAATGAATAGACAAATGGTAGATTGTATGACTGATATGTATTTTGCACCTACAAATCTTAGTAAAAGTAATTTACTTAAGCAAAATATAGAAGAATCAAAGATTTATGTAACTGGAAATACTGCCATTGATGCGATGAAAACTACTGTAGATAAAGATTATAGTAATGAAGTTCTAGACTGGGTTGGAAATGATAGAATGATTTTGTTAACAGCGCATAGAAGAGAAAATTTAGGAGATCCTATGCGTCATATATTTAAAGCTATAAAAAGAATAGTTGACGAATTTGATGATATAAAAGTTGTATATCCAATACATATGAATCCAAGGGTAAGAGAAGTTGCAAAAGAGATATTTTCCAATTGTGATAGAATAAGATTAATTGAACCATTAGAGGTATTTGATTTCCATAACTTTCAAAATAAGTCTTATATAATATTAAGTGATAGTGGTGGAATACAAGAGGAAGCTCCATCACTTGGAAAACCTGTATTAGTTTTAAGAGATACAACTGAAAGACCAGAAGGAATAGAAGCCGGAACTTTAAAGCTAGTTGGAACTAATGAAGAAACAATTTATAAAGAAACAAAAAAACTTTTAACTGATAAAGCAGAATATGATAGAATGAGTAAAGCTAGTAATCCGTATGGAGATGGACATACCAGTGAAAGAATAGCGGATGCTATAATAGAAAAGTTTAATAAGGAATATTAGGATATATGTATGACTGAAAATAAAAAGTTACATAATTTAAGTTTCATTAAAACTCTAACTATGATAATAATAATTTTATATCATAGTAGTGTATTTTATACAGGAGAATGGTTTAAAATATTAACTCCAACATATAGTTCTATTATATTAAAATTATTTTCAAAATTATTGAACACTTTTGGTGTACAAACTTTTATTATGATTTCAGGTTTTTTATTTTTTTATTCAAAAAAGTATACTGCTAATTTAGAGGAAAAGAAAACGAATATCATTAAAAGATTTAAAAGATTAATAATCCCATACATTAGTACAAGCATATTTTGGGTTATTCCAATTTATATAATGTTTTATGGATTTCATTTAAAAGAAATTATCAAAAACTATATTTTAATGGAATCTCCCAGTCAATTATGGTTTTTAATAGCCTTATTTGGCATATTTATCTTATATCAACAGTTTGCAAATAAAATAAAATTTTCAAAAAAGGAATTATTAATTGCTTACGTTTTAACAAGTATTGGTGGATTAACATTAAGTTATTTTTCAATAAATTATTTTCAAATTAGTAATATAGTAACTTATTCGATATATTATTATTTAGGTGGTTATATTTACTTTAATATGAAAAATATTACAAAAAGAAATATAAAATTTATAATTACAATATGTTTTATGCTGTTATTATTATTTTTATTTTTAAATAACACAAATATAAATATATTACATTATTTATTACTGTTAATAAAACCATTATTAAGTTTATGTGAAGTTACATTAATATATTATTTTTGTACATCATTTATTAATAAATATAACAATATACTTGATAATAAAGTTTATAAACTTTTGGAAAAAAATAGTTTTGGTATATATTTGTTTCATCAACAAATTATCTATTTTATAATTTATTTTCTTGATGGTTTAATCCATCCAATAATTCAAGTTATTTTATCTTTTATTTTTTCTTTAATAATATCATTGTCCATGTCATGTATTTTAAAAAGAAATAAAATAACAAAAAGAATGTTTGGTTTATAGGAGGAAAAAATGCAAAAAATTAATTTAGAAAACAAAACAATATTAGTTACAGGATCATCAGGATTTATTGGTTCTTTCTTATGTAAAAGACTATTAAATGAAGTAGATGGTATTAGGGTAATTGGTCTTGATAATATGAATGATTATTATGATGTAAGAATAAAAGAATATAGATTAAATGAGTTAAGTTCTTTTGATAATTATACTTTTATTAAAGGGGATTTATCTGATAAATCGTTAATTAATAAAATATTTGAAGATTATAAACCAAATGTAGTTGTTAATTTAGCAGCACAAGCTGGGGTTAGATATTCTATTACTAATCCTGATGCTTATATTTCTTCTAATTTAATAGGCTTTTATAATATACTAGAGGCTTGCAGGAATTATCCTGTAGAGCATTTAGTTTATGCATCTTCTTCATCGGTATATGGTTCTAATAAAAAGGTTCCTTATTCAACTGAAGATAAGGTTGATAATCCAGTTAGTTTATATGCTGCAACTAAAAAGAGTAATGAATTAATGGCTCATGCTTATAGTAAATTATATAATATACCATCAACTGGTCTTAGATTTTTTACAGTATATGGTCCTGCTGGAAGACCTGATATGGCTTATTTTGGATTTACTAATAAATTAATTAATGGGGAAACTATTAAAATATTTAATTATGGAAATTGTAAAAGAGATTTTACTTATGTTGATGATATAGTAGAGGGTGTAGTAAGAGTAATAAAAGGTGCTCCTGAAAAGAAAAATGGAGAAGACGGTCTTCCAATACCTCCATATGCTGTATATAATATAGGTAATTCAAGTCCTGAAAGCTTACTTGATTTTGTAAATATATTACAAGAAGAATTAGTAAAAGCTGAAGTTTTACCAAAAGATTATGATTTTGAATCTCATAAAGAACTTGTTCCTATGCAAGCTGGAGATGTAGCAGTAACATATGCTGATACAACACCACTTGAAAGAGATTTTGACTTTAAACCTAATACTTCCTTAAGAGATGGTTTAAGAAAGTTTGCTAAATGGTATAAAGAGTTTTATATGTAAATGTCGTTTAATGATATTTTTTGATAATCTATTTATTATAAAAAACTTAGTAATTAATAATATTCTTTAAGTGTCATAAAACGACACTTTTTTTTATTTTAATATTTTATTATATAAAACTAAAAAAAGGAGAGAGTTTATGAATGAACTAAAAGAATATACAGAAAAGATGTTTGAGGATATAAAACATATAGATGAAGAAGGAAAAGAGTATTGGCTAGCAAGAGAATTGCAAATTGCTTTTGATTATAAAAAATGGCAAAAGTTTATAAATGTAATAGAAAATGCAAAAATAGCTTGTGAGCAAAGTAATTTTATAATTGAAGATCATATTACCCAAGTGGGTAAAATGATAAATGTAGGAAAGGGCGGAAAGAGAAAGGTAGAAGATTATAAATTATCAAGATATGCTTGTTATTTAATAGCACAAAATGGCGATTCAAGAAAAGAAGTAATTGCACTTGCTCAAACATATTTTGCAATCCAAACAAGAAAACAGGAATTATCTGAAAAAGAGTATTCAATGTTAACTGAAGATGAAAAAAGATTCTACCAAAGAAACTTAACTAGAAAAGGAAACTATTCTTTAAATATGGTTGCAAGAAATGTAGGTGTTAAAAACTTTGATAAATTTCATAATGCTGGATATAAAGGATTATATGGTGGTGAAACTGCAAATGATATAGCAAAAAGGAAGAATTTAAGATATAGAGAAGACATTCTGGATAATATGGGAAGTGAAGAATTAGCGGCCAACCTTTTCCGTATAACCCAAACTGAATCAAAATTAAAAAGAGATAATATATCTAGTGAAAATGATGCTAATGAAACTCATTATAATATTGGGAAAAATATTAGAGAAGTAATTGCCAAAAATGGTGGAACTATGCCTGAAAATCTTCCTACTCCTAATAAAAGCTTAAAAGAGTTAGAAAAGGAAAATAAAAAATTAATAGTTAGTAAATGATATATTACTTTGTAATAAGTTTACTAAAGCTTGTTTAAATGGTATAATTCTATTATGTATAAAGGAGAATTATATGGATAATTATATTAACTTATTTAAAAAAATATATAATACTGAAAATAAATATGAGGCTTTTTGTCCTTATAGAGTATGTCCTGTTGGAGCACATTCAGATCATCAATATGGTTTTGTAACTGGTTTTGCAATTGATAAGGGAATACATGTATTATATAATATTAATGACGATAGCAAGGTTATTGTTTCTAGTATTAATTTTGATGGTACAGAGGAATTTATAATTGATGAATTAAAAGAAAAAAGAGATTGTTGGGCTGATTATGTAATGGGAGCTACAAAGGTTTTATATGATGAATATAAAATAACAAAAGGTATTACAGCATTAATAATAGGTACTATGCCTATAGGTGGTTTATCATCCTCTGCTGCTGTTATAATGTCATTTATGAAAGCTTTATGTAATGCAAATAATTTATCTTTAACAAAAGAACAAGTAATAAAATTAGCTTTAAAAGTTGAGAATAATTTTATTGGTATAAGTGTAGGTACTTTAGATCAATCATGTGAAATGTATTGTAAGAAGAATCATTTATTATATTTAGATACTAAAGATGGTAGTTATGAATTAATCCCACAAAATAAAAATATGCCTGAATATGAAATATGTGTACTTTTTAGTGGTGTTCAAAGAACTCTTGTTGGAAGTGCATTTAATATGCGAGTTGATGAATTAAAGTCTGCTGCATATGCACTAATGGCGTTTGCTGATATGCCATATGGAAAATTTAATGATGCTAGATTAAGAGATGTACCATATCAAGTATTTTTAGAACATAAAGATAAACTACCAGCTAATTGGAGAAAAAGGGCAACTCATTATTATACTGAAATGAATAGAGTTGAAAGAATGAAAGATGCTTGGAGTGAAGGCAATTTAGAGGAAGTTGGAAAAATAATGTTTGAAAGTGGAGATAGTAGTATATATAACTATGAAACTGGTTCTGATGAATTAAAAACTTTAAGTGAAATATGTCATAACATAAAAGGTATTTATGGTGGAAGATTTTCTGGAGCTGGATTTAAGGGTTGCTATGTTGCTATTATTAATCCAAAATATAAGGAAGAAATCAAAAAAGAAGCTACAAAAATGTATTTAGAGAAGTTTCCAGAATATAAAGATAAATTTGAAGTTATTTTCTGCAAGACAGCAGATGGATGTAACTTTTAGGAGAAAGAATTATGAAATGTTTAATATTAGCTGCAGGTTATGCAACAAGATTATATCCTTTAACTAAAAATTTTCCTAAACCTTTATTAAAGGTGAAGAATAAAACAATAATAGATTGGCTATTAGATGATTTAGAAAATTCTGATAAAATTGATGAATATATAATTGTAACTAATCATAAATTTATAGATTATTTTAATGATTGGAAGTTAAATAGCAATTTATCAAAAAAAATAACTATAATAGATGATAAAACAACTTCTAATGAAAATAGACTTGGAGCTGTTTGTGATATAGCTCTTGTAATTGAAAAGTTAAATATTAATGATGATATGCTCGTTTTAGCAGGTGATAATTTACTTGATTTTTCTTTAAAAAAGTTTATAGAATTTTATGAAAAAAAGAATTCAACTTGCATAATGAGATATTATACGGATGATATAAAACAATTACAAAAAAGTGCAAACATAAAGATAGATAGTAAAGATAAGGTATTAAATATAATCGAAAAACCACAAACACCAATTTCTAATTGGTGTTGTCCTGCCTTTTATATATATGTTAAGGAAGATGTTAAAAAGGTAAAAATTGCTTTAGAAGATGGTTGTAAAAAAGATGCACCAGGTTCATTTATTTGTTGGCTTTATGATAAGAGTAATGTATATGCATATCAAATGCCTGGTAATAGATATGATATTGGAACAATTGAAAGTTATGATGAAGTAAATAAAAATTATAATGGAATAAGTAAAAGAAAGTGAGAATTAAAATGAAAATAGCAGTTGCAGGTACAGGTTATGTAGGATTATCATTAGCTACATTACTATCACAAAATAATGAAGTTATAGCACTTGATGTTATACCTGAAAAAGTAGAGATGATAAATAATAGGATTAGTCCTATTAAAGATGAATATATAGAAAAATATTTTAAAGAGAAAAATCTTAATTTAAAAGCTACTTTAGATTATAAAGAGGCTTTTAAAGATGCAAAATATATTATTATTAGTACACCAACAAATTATAATGATGAAACTCAATATTTTGATACATCTTCAGTAGAAGATATTATAAATAAGGTTATTTCAATGAATATTAATACTACTATGATAGTTAAGTCTACTATTCCAGTAGGTTTTATTAATAGTATGAAAGAAAAATATAATATTGATAATATTATATTTTCTCCAGAATTTTTAAGAGAAGGAAAAGCATTGTATGATAATTTATATCCATCTAGAATAATTGTCGGAGAAAAAAGTAAGAGAGCTGAAGAATTTGCTAATTTACTAAAAGATAATTGTTTAAAAGATGATGTAAATATTAAATATATGGATTCTACTGAAGCAGAGGCAGTTAAATTATTTGCAAATACTTATTTAGCTCTTAGAGTAGCATATTTTAATGAACTTGATACTTATGCAGAATTAAAAGGTTTGAATACTAAAGACATTATTGATGGTGTTTGTTTAGATACAAGAATAGGTAATCACTATAATAATCCAAGCTTTGGATATGGGGGTTATTGTCTTCCTAAAGATACAAAACAATTAAAAGCTAATTATAATAATGTGCCAGAAAATTTAATTAGTGCAATAGTTGAAAGTAATAAAACTAGAAAAGATCATATTGCAGATGAAATTATTAAAAGAAAACCAAAAATTGTTGGTATATATAGATTAACTATGAAAAGTGGTTCTGATAATTTTAGAGCAAGTGCTATTCAAGGTGTAATGAAAAGAATTAAAGCAAAAGGTATAGAAGTAGTTGTTTATGAGCCTACTTTAAAAGAAGATAATTTCTTTAATAGTAAGGTTATTAAAAATATAGATGAATTTAAAAAAATATGTGACATTGTTATCTCTAATAGAATGGAAAATGAACTTTTGGATATAAAAGAAAAAGTTTATACAAGAGATATTTTCTACAGAGATTAACAAAATAAAGAAAAGGCAAAAATTGCTACACAAGTATAATTTTGTCTTTTTTATTTGTTATAAAATATTATATAGTAAAAACTATTTAATTTAATTGATATTGAAAAATAGTTATTGTAATATGGTTAATAAATGAGAAAATTTTAATAGAATTATAAAAAGGTCTTTTATTATTTTAAAAGCAGTAGTATTAATTATAAAGAACATTTTTCTGATATAAGGAAATGTTAGTAACATTGACATAAATAATTAAATTAAAAAGTCAAGGTTGCTTGCAAAGAAAGTAAATATAATGTAGATGATCATTTTGCCAATGTTGGCAAAATGATAAATTTAGGAAAAGGAGGAACAAGAAATATTAATGATTATAAACTTAGTCGCTATGCATGCTATCTTATTGTTCAAAATGGCAATTCACATATGAAGGTTATTGAACTTACTAGATTATGTTGAAATAAAAATTTCTTTTAAGTGTCATAAAACGACACTTTTTTTATGTTTAATATTTTATTATATAAAACTAAAAAAGGAGAGAGTTTATGAACGAACTAAAAGAATATACAGAAAAGATATTTGAAGATATAAAACATATTGATGAAGAAGATAATGAATATTGGAGTGCTAGAGAACTAATGCCATTACTTGAATATAGTAAATGGGAAAGGTTTTCTAATGCTATAGATAATGCGAAAGTTGCATGTGAAAAAAGCGGATATAATATTGAAGACCATTTTCCCGGGACTGGGAAAATGGTATCAATTGGTTCTAAAACGTCTAGAAAAGTAAATGATTATAAACTTTCTAGATATGCTTGTTATTTGATAGTACAAAATGGCAATTCAAGAAAGAAAACGATTGCTTTAGGACAAACCTATTTTGCTGTGCAAACTAGAAAACAAGAATTATCTGAAAAAGAGTATTCAATGTTAACTGAAGATGAAAAAAGATTCTACCAAAGAAACTTAACTAGAAAAGGAAATTATTCTTTAAATATGGTTGCAAGAAATGTAGGCGTTAGAAACTTCGATAAATTTCATAATGCTGGATATAAAGGTTTATATGGTGGTGAAACAGCAAATGATATTGCAAGAAGGAAGAAATTAAGATATCGAGAAGACATTTTAGATAATATGAATGAGGATGAGTTAGTTGCAAATCTTTTTCGTATTAATCAAACTAAACAAAAGCTTTTAAAAGATAAAGTGCAGGGAGAAAATAATGCAAGTGACATACATTATGAGGTTGGTAAGGAAATTAGATATACGATTAAGAAATTAGGTGGAACTATGCCAGAAGATATGCCAACTCCTAATAAAAGCTTAAAAGAGTTAGAAAAAGAAATTAAAAATTTAAAATAAATTATTTGCTATTAATTTTCATTTAAAAAAGTAATTCATGTGATTATATTATTTTAACCTTTTAATTTACATATATATTAAAAAATGATAAAATGTATATATGAAATAGGTGAAGATATGGATAATAAATACTTAAGTGTAACAGCACTTACTAGATATATAAAATATAAATTAGATAATGATAAGTATTTAATAGAAGTATATTTAAAGGGTGAAATATCTAATTTTAAAGCACATACTAGAGGACATTTTTATTTTACATTAAAAGATGAAACTTCTAGAATAAATGCAATTATGTTTTCTTTTAATGCATCTAAATTAAAATTTAAACCAGAAGATGGTATGAAGGTTTTAATAAAGGGAAAGGTAAGTGTATTTGAATCAACTGGTAATTATCAAATTTATGTATCTGAAATGTTAGAAGATGGTTTAGGTAATTTACACATTGCATTTGAACAGTTAAAGAAAAAATTAGGAGATGAAGGTTTATTTGATCAAAAGTATAAAAAACCAATTCCTAAGATTCCTAAGACTGTAGGTATAATAACTGCTCCAACAGGAGCTGCAGTAAAGGATATATTATCTACTATTAAAAGGAGATTTCCGGTTTGTAAAACTATTCTTTTTCCTTGTTTAGTGCAAGGTGAACTTGCTCGTGATGATATAGTTAAAAAACTTGATATTGCAGATAATTATGGTGTTGATGTAATTATACTTGGTCGTGGTGGTGGTTCTATTGAGGATTTATGGCCTTTTAATGAGGAAATAGTTGCTCGTAAGATATTTTCATGTAAGACACCTATTATAAGTGGTGTGGGGCATCAAATTGACTTTACAATATGTGATTTTGTATCTGATGTAAGAGCAGAAACACCAACAGGAGCTGCAGAACGTGCAGTACCAAAACTTAGTGATATATTATTAGAAATAGATAATTATAAGGTTAGATATAACAATATAATTAAATCTATTTTAAATAATAATAAGTTAAGATTAAAAAAATTAACTGATAGTTACGTTTTAAAAAATCCACTTAATATGTATATGGTAAAAGAACAAAAATTAGATAATATAATAGATAAATTAAATGGTTATATTAATAATATACTATCAGTTAATAAATCAAAGTTAGATATAATAAAAAGTAGTATAATATTTAAAGATCCAAGTATCATATATCAAGAAAAATTAAAGAAAAATAATCATTTAATTGAAAAGCTTGATATATTAAATCCACTTAATTCATTAAAACGTGGTTATTCTATTACAAAAAAAGATAATAAATGTATAAATAGTATTAAAAATTTAAATAAAAATGATAATATAAATATAAGATTATATGATGGTAATGTAGAAGCTAAAATATTGGAGGTAGAAGATGGCTAAAGAAGAAAAATTTGAAGATAAACTAAATGAACTTGAAAAAATGGTAAATGATTTAGAAAGTGGTGAAATAAGTTTAGATGATGCAATAGATAAATATACAAAAGCTATGAAATTAGCTAAAGACTGTTCTTTAAAATTAAAAGAGGCAGAAGAAAATGTAAATAAAATATTAACAGAAAGTGGTAAAGAAGAAGACTTTACTTTAGAATAGGAGAAAATAATATGACGTTAGTAATTATGGCAGCTGGTATGGGTTCTAGATTTGGGGGATTAAAACAAGTAGAACCTGTAGGACCAAATGGAGAATTTATACTTGATTATTCAATATATGATGCAATAAAAGCAGGATATGATAAAATTGTTTTTATTATAAAAGAAGAAAATTATGATTTATTTAGAGAAACAGTAGGTAAGAGAATAGAATCTAAAATAGATGTATCTTATGCTTTTCAAAAAATAACTGATATACCAAAGAATGTAGAAATTCCTAAAGATAGAGTTAAACCATGGGGGACTTCACATGCTATTTTATCAGCAAAACCTTATATAACTGGACCATTTACAGTAATTAATGCAGATGATTTTTATGGATTTGATCCTTATAAAAAAATGAAAGAATTTTTTGATAATAATAAAGATCAAAACAAATATGCTATGATTGGTTATAAAACCATTAATACAATGAGTTTAAATGGATCTGTAAAACGTGGTGTTTGTACTGAAAATGATGAAGGTTACTTGACTAAATTAGTTGAATCATCAATTGAAAAAGTAGATGATAAAATTATTGCAACACCACTTGAAAATGAAAATAATTCTTTTGAAATAAAAGAAGATACTTTAGTATCAATGAACTTCTTTGGTTTTACACCAACTATATTTAAATATTTAGAAGATGAGATGCAAGAATTTTTCGATAAAAATAAAAATAATTTAGAAAAATGTGAATTTTTAATACCAAATAGTGTTTTTAAAAGAATTAATGAAAATAAAGTATCTGTTAAAGTATTAGATACTAATGAAAAATGGTATGGAGTAACTTATAAAGAAGATAAAAAAGATTTAGTAGATGCTATAAATAAAATGATTAAAGAAAAGAAATATCCTAAAAATTTATGGAACTAGTTAACTAGTTTCTTTTTTTTCCAATTTTTATCACTTATTATTAAAAACATTATATCCATAATAATAATGTAATTCGAATTACAAAAGGAGCATAAAAATGTCTTATAAAAAATTTAAAGCTTTTTTAACAATTTTTATTATTACTACATTTATTATGCCACAAATAATATTTGCTTATTCTAAGTACATAGTTGTAGGTGGTGAAAATATTGGACTTAGTATTAATAGTAAAGGTGCCATAATAGCTGGTTTTTACAAAGTATCTGGTAAATACCCAGGACATGATGCAACTTTAAATGTTGGTGATGTTATAATAAAAGCAAATGATACTGATATTAATAAAATAGATGATTTTATAAATGCAATTAAAAATAGTGATCAAAAAAGTTTAAAATTAACATATAAAAGAAATAATAATATATTTAATACAACTTTAAATTTATATAATGAAAATGGTGTTATAAAAACAGGATTATTTATAAAAGATACAGTATCTGGAATTGGTACACTAACATTTATTGATCCTAAAACTAAATTATTTGGAGCATTAGGTCATGAAGTTATTGAATCAAATTCTGGCATAATGATAGATGTAAAAGATGGAAAAATATATAACTCATCTGTTATTAGTATTGATAAATCTATAAGAGGGGAACCAGGTTGTAAAAATGCAAAAACTAATCCAAATGAAGTTTTTGGAACTATAAAAGAAAACACTGAAAAAGGTATTTTTGGTACATATACTAAAGATATAATTTCAGATAAGTTATACGAAGTTGGTAAAATATCCGATATAAAAGAAAAGGAAGCTAAAATAGTAACTGTTTTAAATGATTCTACAAAAAAAGAATATCTTATTAATATAATAAAAATAAATAATTCTAAAACAGATAATAAAAACATACTATTTGAAGTAACTGATAAAGAATTAATTGATAAAACAGGAGGTATTGTACAAGGCATGAGTGGTTCTCCTATTATTCAGGATGATAAAATAATTGGTGCAGTAACTAATGTAGTTGTAAATAACCCAAAAAGAGGTTATGGAGTATTTATAACAAAAATGCTAGAAGAAGCGGAAAATTAGGAAATTTCTTAATTTTCCTTTTTTGTGATATTATATTTAAGTACAAAGGAGAAAAACTATGAAATATACATATAATAATATAATATCTTTTTTTAAAGAAAATAATTTATATAATGAAGATGAATTTAATTTAATTAATAAAAGTATAAAAAGAATGCCATTTAATAAGGATAAAGAATATATGTTTAAAATATATCCAAATATAGATAATAACGGTATATTAAAAGACTTTGTAATTGTGCTTCCACAAATTACTGACGAACAAACTTATTTAATTAATAAAAAATATTATATACAAGCTTTAGAACTTATTAAATTTTTAAATAAACCATTTAAACAAAGTATTTTATTTTTTAAAGATAATAACAAAGAAAATAAAATAAAATAATTATATATTTTCTATCTCAGAAATATTTAAATTATTATTATAATTTTTAATTATAATAAATAATCCAACTATTGATGCAATAATTGGTAATATAGATATTTTTAATTGTAAAAATAAATCATCTTTATCATTATCATTATAATATTTAGAAATATTATAATAATCTTTTTTAATATAATAAAAGAAAATACTAATTAAAAGTACTAGTATAGACTGAAAAAAAGCTATATCTTGTGCTTTTTTATTGTTAAATAATCTTTTTTTATTTGCTAACTCTCTTTTTTTATCTTCAAGTAAAAAAAATGAAATAATTAAAGATATTATAAATATAATTGTTAATATTTCTTGCTTATCTATTAATTTCTTTTTTTGTTCTTCTTTCATATTAAATTATATTATATAAAAATTAGAATACCACAATATTGGTATTCTAATTATAAAATAAAGGAGAAATAATAGCCATTAATGCAGATCCAACCATAGCAATTAGTGCAATCCATACAAATACTTTTGCCCAACTAATTTTTATTTTTTTCTTCTTTTTTTTATCAATATTTTTCATATAAACACCTCACTATAATTATAATACAAATAATAAATATTTTAAAGTAATAATTCTTTTTTTTAATAATATAGTTAATTAAAGGAGATAAAATGAAAAAAATTATAAAATATCTAAACGAAGAAATAAAAAAAGAAAAAAACTTAATAATATTTATATTAGCTACATTTATGATAGGGTTAATAGTAGGATCATTATTTGTTAATTTTATAACTAAAGAAGATAAAATACTATTAATAAACCAAGTAGATACATATTTTTCTAATATAAAAGTGCTTGATAAAAAAGTTTTTGGAATAAATGCATTTTTATCAAATTTATTAAATAATGAATTACAAGTATCTTTAATTTTTGCTTTAGGACTTTCAATACTAGGTATACCAGTAGTTATTTTAATAATGTTTTTTAAAGGCTTTATGCTTGGAGTTACTTTATCTACATTTATACTAAAATTTCAACTATTAGGAGTATTATCAAGCTTATTATACATATTTCCATGCTTTATAATATATCTTATTATTTATATATTTATGTCTTTTTTTGCAGTTAATACTTCTTTAAAATTTTTAAAAGCAATAATAAAAAAAGATAATTTATCCTTTAAAAACTTTTTAGGTAAATATCTTCTTTGCTTTTTAATATGCTTAATTTTAATAATTATAAATACACTTATAGATGCTTATTTAACACCTTTATTATTAAAATTATTTACTTATATAATATAATATTATTTTTTATAAGTTTTAATTAATTTTGCATGCATTACTGTTTTTACATTTTTATTAAAACAAGTAGACAATGTAAGAATTTTATCATCTTTATTAATATCAATATTAAAGTTAAATATGCTTCTTTCTTTTAACTTATTTGAAAATTTTAAAAACTCATCTTCATCTTTAAAATTTATATTTAAATAATCAGTTGTATTATTTATTTTATAAACACTAAATATTTGCCATATACTATTTTCAGTTAAAGTTGAAGTTTTAATTATTTTTTCTTCTTCTTTATTAAACCATTCTTTAGTTAAAGCATCTTTTAATGAACCAAACATTGTTTTATCAACTCTAGCATGAGCATATATTATATTATTTTTATCATAATTATCAGAATTATTTCTATAATCTAAAAATACCCATCCAGCACTATTTTTACTTTTATCAATAGAGTGGGTTAGATAAAAAGTATTATTATCTGTTTTAACATATGGATAATTTATATTTGTACCATTTACTTTTATCCATCCTACAACATCATTATTCATTTTCTTTAGATCAGCTAAATTAACATCAATAAAGGTATTATTATCCTTAAAATCTGTTTTAATTTCGTTTATTTTAATTTTTGTTAATATTTTATTTTGATTAATTTTAGTTATTTTACTATCGTTATACCAATTTATAATTTTATAAAAAGTAAAGAAAACTATAAATATTAAAATTATTAATAATATTAATAAGTAAATAGGTATTTTTTTCATAATTGTTTTCATATATCACCATTATTTTATATTATATATTAAATTATAAAATATATTACATACAAAGTCAATTAATGTAATTTTATTGACAAAATTGTAAAAAAGTGTAAAATGATAAGTGTAATATATAGTAGGGGAGAGACAATAATGGATAAGCTTAATGAAATATTACAAGAGGTTGGTATATCTAAAGTTAAACTTGCTAAATACTTAGGAGTATCTAGACAAATGATATATAATTATTTAGAAATGAATGATATTTCTAAGTGGCCTAAGGATAAAAAAATGAAGTTATTTAGCTTATTAGATATTAAAGAAGCTAAAGAAATATATGATATTAAAGTTGACACTGAGTTTATAAATAAAGTTGACATGATTTTAAATGGTGATGAAAAAAATTCAGATTTTCACCATAGTGATATTATAGAATTCAAAGATTTAAAACCTAGAGAACAAGAATTATTAAATGATATTATTTTTATAATTAAAGAAAGATTTACTGACAATGTAAACGATGCTTATATTACATACAAATATTTACTTAATTTCATTCAAGGATTAGAAAACGTTAAAGAATTAAAGTATGTAATGGCATATTTTGATAAACTTTTAGGTTTTATAAATCCAGAAGAATATGTATTTAACGAAGAAGAACAATTTATTTTTGAAAGTATAATGCATTCTGCTATGATTTTATATAGAAGTGGCGGAGCATCAAAAACAAGACTTGCTGAAAAACATAAAAAATTCGTTGAAGAAATAGAACATAAAAAAGAAGAAAAATTAGGTAGAACTGAAGAAATAAACTCTGCTAAAATACAAGCTTTGCATGAATTAGGATACATGGAAATAACTAAAGAGAATGCATCTGAAGTACTTGCTAAGATAGCTGAGATACAGTCTCGAGAAGTTTAATTAACTACTACATTAAACTTCGTATAATACATATTATGTTAACATTTTATTTTTAAAATATTAGATAGTTAGTTTAATAAAAACTACACTATCTTTTTTAATATATACTAACACTAACCTATTTGTTACAATAAATTAAAATTAATAATTATAAAATAATAATATTAATTTACTAATCATAAATATAAATTATTTTTCAATTATATTTATATAAATTTTTATAATTAATAATAATTTATAAATTAAAGATATATATTTACCTACTTATTTATATATAATCAAAGTATGAATAGTAGTTTTAAACTATTTATTCTTTATAAAACAAATCGAGGTTGATAATCACCTATTAAAACATTTAAAATGAGCTTAGAATCATCATTAGCAATTAATGATGTATATTAAAGCATTAAAAAAATAGGCATGCATTTATGCCTTATATCAAATTGACTATCTACCCGATTGATAAGTAGTAGGGGGAGTCTATAATCTAATTATTGATTGTAAAAATATCTATATATTTCACCCCAATTATTAACCGTAACTATATTACTAGATGAAGATAAGCGTACTGGTCCATCTTTAAAATAAATAGATGTGCAATAATCTTTTACATACTTACAAATATCTAAATTATCATCTATCATATAATCGATTTTATATTCTAATATTTTATCTAGTTTTTCACTTGATTTATATATTATTTTTTCAAACATATCATATAAATTATACTTTTTTAATAACATGTTTGTTAAATCTATTTGTTTTTGACTAAAGAATCCTCTAGCTGTTATAACATATAGTTTATATCCCCTACTCTTTAAATAACTAAGTACGTAGCTTACTCCTGGCATAATTCCGCATCTTTCTTCAATGTCATATACATTTTTAGCATAGAAGCTTTCTATAAATTCCTTATCCCAATTATATCTGTCTTGAAATCTAAGGTTTTTATTATCTACTTTGTTATTTAGGCCGTATTTATTAACGTCTTCTATTTCCGATGCCACTCTAAAATATCTTTCAGTATCAAATATTACTCCATCTAAATCAATTGCTATTATTTTACTCATTATTATACAACCTTTCTTACATGTTATTAGGCTCTTTTACATCATTAATAAATAGAACTATGTTTTACTCTCCTACGTACTTTTTATACATATATTTTAAATATTTTTTATTTAAAATGCCATTTATACCAATATCTATCATATCACTATATACATTAATTAGCATATCTTTAATTTTAGGATTAATATAATTTAAATCTTTTCTATTTAAAAAGTAATTTAACTGTGAATTTAAGGCCCATTTATCTTTTAAATATACTTTAGAAGCTGCAATATTATCACAAATTAATTCTACTACATACTTATAAGGAATTATAGGTGTTTTAATAGGACTATTAAAATCATACCAGTATTCAAAATGATGTTTATTTCTTCCTTTATGATGAAGATATGCTTTTGAATATCCATTTTCTTTTTTACAATTTCTAATAGGACTAAAGTTTCCACTATAGTATTTAACACCTTCAAAAAATTCAGTTATACTATATTTAGATAAATCATGAACTAAACCTCTAAATGGTATTCCTGCTTTTATAGAGTATTTAAATACTAAAAATCTATGTTTATTAACCGTATTTAAATGTCCAAAAAACTTTTTTAACTTCATACTATCACCATTATGTATTATAGCACAATTAACGTGCTTTTCAATTTTTAACTAATTTATCAAAATGATTATTTTTTAGTAAATTTTTATATGTTCCTTTACCTACTATTCTTCCATTACTTAGTAAAATAATCTCGTCAGATATTTTCATTACCTCTTTTTTATGTGTAATTATAATTACCGTGTGACTATCTTTTAATTCTTTTAAAATACTTATTATTTTATTAGTTGTTTTTATATCTAATGATGATGTTACTTCATCAAATAATAGGACTTTTGAGTCTATTAAAAGTGTTTTTGCAAGTGATAATAATCTTTTTTGACCACCAGATAAGTTAGCGGCGTTTTCGGTTAAAATAGTATCATATCCTTTAGGCATAGATTGTATTAATTCATGAATTCCAACTTTTTTACATATTTCAATTTGTTTTTTTTCATCCTTACAAGCCATTTTTAAATTATCTTTTATACTCATATTAAATAGAAAACTTTCTTGGTTAACAACTGCTACGTTTTTGTAGTAAGTATCCTTTTTATATTCTTCTATTTTTGTACTATCAATTAAAACGCAGCCACAAGATGGTTTATATAATCTTAACAAAATATTAAATATAGTTGTTTTACCACTTCCTGTCTTTCCAGTAATTACGGTAATTTCACCAGGTTTTGCATCAAAGCTTATGTTTTTAATTGTACTTACACCAATATATGCAAAAGAAACGTTTTTAAATTCTATGTGTCCATTTATATTACCACAATTTATAGAACCAAAAGAATTGGTGCAGTTTTTATCTAACAAGTTATATACCCTTTCTAATGAAATATTATATTCTCTAACCTTTGACATATCTTCTACTAACTTAATAGAATAAGTAAATATATTATCAAAATAATTTATTAATAAAATTATTACTCCGATCGTTACTTTACCATTAAACAAAAGATACATAGATAAAATATATAATATTATTTTGGATATATACATAATGAATTTTAATAGAACGTTATGTGCTATTACGTATTTTCTTCTTTCCATGTATTTATTAGCCCACATTTTTCTTAATCCATCATATTTTCTATTTAAACTGGGTTTTATATTTGACGTTTTTATTTCTTTTATTCCGTTTAAAGTTTGTCCTAACATACCTATTAATTTGTCTAAATACATTCTTTGACCACTAAAGTAGTATGCCTCTTTTTTTGTTAAATAGTTTGCTAAAAAGATATAAAAAGCGGTTATTAAAAATAAAAATACTCCAAAAATGAAATAAGTTTTTATAAAAAATATTAACATGCATATTATAAGTATTAGGTTATGCATAAAATCAAACATGTAATCTGCCATAACTGAAATATTTATAATATCAATATTTACGGTACTTATTATTCTGCCTTTTAAAGTATTTATAAGCTTATCATCATAGTCATAAACACAACTTATAACTTTTTTATGAATGTTTATAAAAGTATTTTTAAAAAATGCTGAATATGATTTGCATGATAAAAAAGAAAAAGTATTTGTAGTTACAAAAAGAGCTAATAAAACAATTAAAAGCTTTGTAAATTCATTTATATTTTTGTTTGTTAACGCATCAATTATTTTAGATTGATAAATAGGCGTTATGAAGTTAAGTGCTCCTAAAACAGATAATATTGCTATGAAAATATATAATATCCATTTTGTTTGCTTTGTAATCTTAAAATATTTTTTAATCATTTATACCACCAACATAATTTTAACAAGTTGAAGTATAAAAAAAGAAACATTTTTAATATCAATTATGTTTCTTTTTTTATTGGTACGTATATGAAACAATTATCATTTTTATATACTTCTATTTTTAATTTACTTATGGTATTTATACGTGATGAATTATTCCATATTTTATCTATAAAATTATATGTTTTTATTATATCCTTTTGTTTTAATGAACCAACCTCAAATATAGCGTATTTACCATCTTTAATTTTTAAAACATCACTTTCTTTAATTCTTTTTTTACTTCCTAATAAATAGTGGTATTCTCCATTTTTAAAGTATGATATGGCATATCTTTCGTTTTCATTATACATATCATATGATTTATTTTCCTTAAGTTCTTTATAAAGCATTCTTATTTTATAATGAAAATCTTCTAAGTTTTTAGCAAATACTGTATTTCCGTAAACGTTAAATGTTTTTATATTTTTAATAGAAAATTTTACGATGTTATCATAACTAAAATTATAACTAAAGTCTATTTTTGGAAACATTTTATATACACTACTTTTATCTTTTCTAACTTTTGATGGAGAGACATTAAACTCTCTTTTAAAACTTCTAGCAAATGAAACGCTTGATTCGTATCCATATTTTACTGCAACATCTATTATCTTATTATCTGTGCTTTTTATTTCTTCATAAGCTAATGAAAGCCTTCTTTTTCTTATGTATTCTTTTATACTAGTATTAGTTATTATGCTAAATACCCTTTCCATTATAAACGTATTTAATCCAAGTTTTTTTGCTAAATATTTTAAATCTATTTTTTCTGTTAAATTAGATTCTATATAATCTACTATTTTATTTAATAATTCATAATTCATATATGATCTCCCACAATCTTTTTACACTAAATTATGGTATCACATGTTATATAAATAGTAAATAATTAAAGTTATAAACTCATAAGTATGTGACTTAATATCATTACACCAAATCCTATTAAAAAGTACTTTAAAACACTTTTTAGAGTACTTTCTTTATATGCACCTGGAATTAACTCATAAACAGATATATGAATCATAATACCCGCTATAATGGCGTATAATGCAGCCATTATATGATCTGTTATTAAAGGAGATAAAAATAAATATGCTAATATACTTCCTATAACCTCACTCATGCCTGATAATAAAGCATATAAAAATGCTTTTAGTTTGTTATTAGTTGCATGATATATTGGAACTGCAATAGATATTCCTTCTGGAATATTATGAAGTGCTATTGCAATAGTTATAGTAAGTCCCAGTTTTAAATTATTAGTAGAAGTAATAAATGTAGCAATTCCTTCTGGAATATTATGTAAAATAATAGCTACCATACTTATTATTCCTATTTTATATAATCCTTTATTATTTTCACTTTTACTAGTATCAGGCATGTATTTATCTATTAGCATTGATATAATAATTCCTAGTGTCATAAAAATTAAACTTAATATAATTTTAGGAAACAAGTTATTACTATTAGATATCATTTTAAATGAATTAGGAAGTAAATCAGTTAATGAAACACACATCATAACACCTGCTGCAAAAGAAAGACTTACCTCTACTAATTTATTATTTTTATTTTTATCAAAAAATATAATTAAAGCTCCTATAATAGTCGAAATACCTGCTAAAAAAGATAAAATAAAAGCATATAGTATATTTGTCAAATAAATCACCTATATAACTATATGCTTTAATATTTAAATAATTAAATTTCTTCATTTATAATCTTTAATATTTCTAATCTATGTGATTCCATTTCTGCTAAGGTTTTACCTTCAAATCTAACTGTAATGCAAGCAGAAGTATTAGATTTTCTAACAAGTGCAAAACCATCATCATATTCAATTCTAACGCCATCTACTTTAGTTACTTTATATTTTTTTTCTTTTGCATATTTTAATACTTTATTTACAATTAAGTCTTTTTTACTTTCTAAAACCTTTATATAACTTTCACTAGAAGAAACATACTTAGGTACATCATCTAAATATTTTGAAATACTAAAGTTAGAATTTGATAAAATTTTAAGAAGTCTACATGCTGCATATAATGCATCATCAAATCCATAAAAATCATCATTAAAACAAACATGTCCTGAAAATTCTCCTGCAAAATCATAATTATTATCCTTAACAGCTTTTTTAAGATATGAATGACCAGTTTTATTATATTTTGTTTTAAGTCCTAATTTTTCTAATTCTTCTTTTAAAGCTTTTGAACACTTTACATCAAAAGAAGCTGTTTTATTTTTACAAGTTTTATAAATAGATTTCCATATTATTATCATAAACATATCTGTTCTTATTAAATTTCCTTTTTCATCTACAACCCCTATTCTATCTCCATCACCATCAAATGCAATACCTAAATCTGCATTTTCATTTATAACAGCCTTTCTTAAATCCTCCATATTTTTATCTACTGCGGGATCTGGAATATGATTTGGAAAGGTAGGATCTGAATTACAATATAAAGGTATAACATCAACACCTAAATCCTTTAATATATCTGGATTATAATAAGAAGTTGTACCATTACCACAGTCTACTACAGCTTTAATTTTTCTTTTTCCTAAAACTATTTTATCTAGGATCATTTTTTTATAATCAAAAGTTATATCTTTAAACTCAACATTACCAATACCTTTTTTAAAATTACCTTTAAGTACTATATTTAAAAATTTTTTTATTTTTTCTCCATACATAGCACCTTCTTTATCACATAATTTAAATCCATTATATTCTTTGGCACAATGTGATGCCGTAATCATAATAGCGTATGGTTTGTTATATAATTCTCTAGCATAATAGAGCATAGGTGTAGTTACAAGACCAATATCAATTACATTTACTCCAGTTTCTATTAATCCCTTAATTAAATTTGTATTAAGAGCATTAGAAGATGATCTTGCATCATGACCTACTATAACAGTTTTATCGCTTATACTTCCAAATGCCATACCTACTTGAAAAGCCAATTCGTTCGTTAATTCTTCTTCATAAATACCTCTAATATCGTAACTTCTAAATATATCTTTATTTATTTCCATAATATATTCCTTTTATTACGAGGGTGAAACTCATCGTAATCCTTTCTTTTTTTTGTATTTGATAAATGAGTATATATCTCAGTTGTCTTTATATTTTCATGTCCAAGCATTTCACCTATTGCTCTTAAATCTGCACCATGTTCTAAAAGATGCGTTGCAAAAGAATGTCTTAAGGTATGAGGAGAACATTCTTTTTTAATACCTGCTTTATCTAGCATACTTTTTAGTATTTTAAAAAAGCCTTGTCTTGTTATTCCTTTACCATAGCTACTTATAAACACTTTATCAGTTAAATATCCTTTTAAAAGAGAATTTCTATATATATTAATATAACTATCTAATATATCACACGTAACAGAAGCTAGTGGTATTATTCTTTCTTTTTTACCTTTTCCATATACTCTAACAAAATTATCAGTTAAATTAATACTATTAATATCTAAATTAACTAATTCACTAACTCTAAGACCTGATGCATACATAAGTTCAATCATAGCTTTATTTCTATACTCCTTAGAAGTAGTTGGTTTAAAAGATAAAAGCTTATTTACCTCATCTTCACTAAGTATTTTTGGAAGAGTCTTTTTAATTTTAGGAGAAGATACTTTTTCACAAGGATTTTCTTTAATCTTACCTTCTCTCATTAAAAACTTAAAAAAAGTTCTTATACTAACTAACTTACGAGCTATTGTTTTATCTTTTTCATTATTATTAGATAAATAATTAATATATGAAGTAATATCACTAGAATTTATTTTATTAATACATTTATGATTTAAAAAGCAATCTAATTCAGTTAGATCATTTGAATAAGCATCTTTAGTATTATCGCTTAACTTCTTTTCAATAAATATATAATTTATATACTCTTTAATTTCCTCTTTCATATTTAGCTCCTATTATAAGTATACATAATTTAATATATTTTTTCAATTATAAATATGACTTTTATATAAATAATGATATAATTATTAAGAGGTGAAACATATGAATTTAGAACCTTTAGCAAATAGTATTAGACCTAAAAAGCTATTAGATATTATAGGACAAGAACACTTAGTTGGTGAAGATAAAATACTTACTAATTTAGTTAAAAATAAAAAAATATTTTCAATGATCTTATATGGACCACCTGGAGTTGGTAAAACATCAATTGCAAATGCTATAACAGAAGAATTAGGTGTTAAACATAGATTTTTAAATGCTACTTTTAACAATAAAAAAGACTTTGAAATAGTATTTGAAGAAACTAAATTATATGGAAACATTGTTTTAGTAGTAGATGAAATACATAGACTTAATAAAGATAAGCAAGACCTTCTACTTCCTATGCTTGAAAATGGATTAATAACATTAATTGGTCTTACAACATCAAATCCATATCATAAAATAAATCCTGCAATTAGAAGTAGATGCCAAATATTTGAACTTTTAAGTTTAAATAAAGAAGATATAAAAAAAGGCCTTATTAAAGCATCAAAATATCTTCCTAATATAAAAATAGATGATGATGCATTAAACTTAATTTCAGTTATGTCAAATGGCGATTTTAGATTTGCAATTAACTTACTTGAAGTATCATATTATAGTACTAAAGATAAAATAATTACTAAAGATATAATAAAAAACATAAATCCAAAAGCATCAAGTAGTATGGATTTAAATGAAACTGGTCATTATGATGTATTATCAGCTTTTCAAAAATCAATTAGAGGTTCTGATGTTAATGCTGCTCTTCATTATCTTGCAAGGTTAATATCATCAGGTGATTTAGATAGTATATATAGAAGAATGAGTGTTATTGCATATGAAGATATAGGCCTTGCTAATCCTAATATGGGAGTTAGAGTTGATGCTTGTATAAATGCATGTGAAAGAATAGGACTTCCAGAAGCTAGAATACCACTTGGAAATATGGTAATAGACTTATGTCTTGCCCCTAAATCAAATAGTGGACATATAGCCCTTGACTTAGCATTAAAAGATGTAGAAAGTGGTAATATAGGTAAAGTTCCTTCTCATATAAATGCTCAAGCTTTTGGCTATAAATACCCACATAATTATAAAGGTAGTTATGTAGTGCAACAGTATCTTCCAGATGAACTTATAAATAGAGTTTACTATAAACCTAAAAACAATAAATATGAAAACATGTTAAAAGAAACACTAAATAATATAGAAAAAATAAAAAGTAATGAGAAAAATTAAAATTCTCATTACTTTTTTTAATTATCATCAAAATTTTCAGAAAAACATTTATTAATTTCATCACTTAAATCTATTGTTTTTTCATCATCTAAAATATTATTATAATCAAATGATTTAGTTTCTTCTTTATCATCATTATCAATATGATTAACATTTGAAGATATATTAGATACATCTATTGTTTTTTCTAAATTAGTTTTAGTATCATACTTTGCAGTATTTTCTATAGTTTTTTCTTTAGGATCACTATTTTTTTTATCAGGTTTACCATTTTTATTATTTTTCTTTTTAATTATTATAATTACTATTATAGTTGCTATAACCATTAATAATAATGAAACTATAATATAAGGCATATAATTTTTCTTAATAGGTTTACTTATTATAATACGATATAAACTATTTTCATCCTCATTAGAAACTTTAATATTAATTATACTACCATCTTTTAGATTTTCATTACCTGTTATTTCATATTTAGAATTATTATCCTCTAATGTAACTTTAATATCTAATTTATTAACATTTTCATTAACTTTTAAATGATATGTTAAAGATGTACCATCAAAATTCAGATTATATCCTTTAATCTTAATATTTTTTATCTTACTACTTGTTATTTCTTCTTTCTTTTTTGTTACTAATAACTTATAGTATTTAATAGATCCATCTTCAGCAGTTACAGTTATAGTATATTCATTATCACCTATATCAAGTTTATCAGGACCTGTTATTTCATATTTAGCATTATCATCATATACTACTGGTTTAATAGATATATTATTTTTATCTTCATCTACATTTATAAAATATTTAGTTTCTTCTTTATCAAATTCTTTTATTTCTTCATCATCTATTATTATAGCTGATAAATAATTATTACTTGATTTTTTCTTAGTGGTAGTTGTTGTAGTACTTTTTTTTGTAGTTACTAAATCACTAGCACTTATTGTAATTGTTTTATGAGTTGTAATATTATCAAGTGATTTTAAACTAATATCATAACTTCTTCCGTCTTCAGCCTTAAATTTTATTTTACTATTTGTAGAAATTTTTTTAGAGCCCTCATAAATTTTTAATTTCGTATCGATTATTATAGAGTCTTTTGTGAATACTTCACATGTAAAAGGTTCTCCTACTATGATATTATTGGGACACTTTATATCATAGTCTTCTATAGCATATATTTTATTTACGAATAAAAATAAACTTATTATAAATACTAACAAAATTTTTACTTTCTTCATTTTTATCAACTCCTATTTTACATAATTTATTGTAACATTTTATATTTTAAATTACAATAAATTTTATTTACTTATAATATCATTTATTACATAACTTGAAAGAAGTATACCTGCACAATTGGGTACAAGGGCCATAGATCCTACACTTCCCTTTTCTTTAATCAGAGGTTTTTCTGTAGAGAAAATAACAGGTAATTTATATTTAAAGTTTATTTTTCTAAGCTCATATCTTAATTTTTTTGCTAATGGATCATATTCGGTTTTCCAAATATTAGATATTTTTAACATACTAGGATTTATTCTATTACCAGTACCACAAGATGATATTATCTTAATATTATTTTTATAAGCAAAAGATGCTAATAAAACTTTAGCTTTGATATCATCACAAGCATCAATTATATAATCGGTTTTAGGAATAACAAAATTTTCATCTATTTTTTCATTTATAGCTAAAACATTTATTAATGGGTTAATTTCTTTAGCTCTATTTAAAGCAACAGATACCTTAGATTTTCCAATATTATTTTTTAAACTAAGTATTTGCCTATTTAAATTACTTTCTTCAAACGTATCATAATCAACTATTATAATATTTCCTATTCCACTTCTTATTAACATCTCAAGTGAAGAACCACCTACTCCGCCTACACCTACTAATAAAACACTTGTATTATTTAATTCATTTATTTTGTCTTCACTAATTATTTTTTTTGTTCTATCCATCATATTCATTTTAATCACCTAATATTATTATATAATTTTTATAATTTTTTTTAAATAAAAAAATGACCCAAAGAGTCGTTTACTAGCAAGATAAACCTGCACTTATTTGCAGGTGGGTATCCCACAATGATTTTAGACTTCTTAAATAAATTTAAGCATGAACACCATCATTGATTCTGATTCCCTATAATATCTTAGCGGGTTAAATATGCTAGCTTGCGATATCTCAAGGTCAACTATATTATACCATTATTTAGTAAATATATTCAATACAAAATACACAACTTTACATTATTTATAATTAATTATAAATTCTTTTATAGTATTTACAATATTAGTAAAAGAATCTATATTATCTAAATTTAATTTCTTATTATTTATAACTAATCTTAATGTAGGAATACCACAGATTAAAGATACAACTGATATTATTTCATTTTCTTTATCTTTATTAGGTATATTGTTTTCATCTACTTTTACATTATTTTTTATAGCAATTTCTTTTAAGCTATCTATTATATTAGAATTACCTAGTAAAGTTATTCTATTATCTGTTACTATATCTATATCAGTATCATCTTTAAATGTACTAGAATGAATATCTATTAATAATTTTATATTGTTTACTTCAACTAAATTTATAATTCCGTTTTTATAATTATGATCAGAATCAAAATTAGGATCTGCATGTGTAAACAATTGAAATATTGCATAAGAACCAGTTGCAGAACTTAAATATCTAGCTAAACTGCCTGTAAATTTTTCCGCATCTCTTACATCATCACCACGTAATTGATTAACTGAATGAGGAGCTGATATTAAAACTGGAGTATTTCCAGATAAAACACGATATTTTTCTTCAGTCCATACGTTAGTACCAAAGTATTCGTTATTAGCAAAATCTGATTCTAAACTTAATATTTCATCTTTCATACTTTCACTCCTATTCTTAATATAAATTAATTATATATTATTTTTAATTAAAAAACAATAATCAATAAAAAAAGAACTAATAAAAGTTCTTTTAATGTAAACAATGTTAAGGAGTAATTCTATTAGGTCCTCTAAATAAGAACATTGTTTCTTTTAGTGATGATAACCCTAATAATAACATTGTTAATCTGTCAATACCAAGTGCAAATCCTCCGTGTGGTGGACATCCATATTTAAAGAAATCTTTGTAAAATTTGATGTCATCTCCCAAGCCTTTTTCATCTGCTTGTTTTACTAAAATATCATATCTATGTTCCCTTTGAGCCCCCGTAGTTATTTCTGTACCTTTCCATATAAGGTCATATCCTTGAGGAACATCATTCTTTCTCATATGATAAAACGCTCTTTTAGTTTTACTGAAATCTGTTACAAAAATAAATTCGTGTCCAAATTCTTCCATAGCATAGCGACTAGTTAGTTTTTCTGCCTCAGCATTCATGTCACCAATATCATGATCAGGGACTTTATAACCATACTTTTCAGTTAGTTTTTTGTACAAATCTTGTAATTTAATTCTTGGAAATGGTTTAGTTGGTACTACAACATCAACACCATATGTTTCTTTAATTAAATCGCCATATTTTTCCTTTACTGCCTTTAATCCTTCTATCAATAAATCCTCTTCCAAATCCATTACATCTTCATATGAGTCTATGTAACTGAATTCTATATCAAACGAAGTAAATTCTGTAGCATGACGATTAGTATTGGAATTTTCCGCTCTAAAACAAGGTGCAACTTCAAATACTCTACCAAATCCTGACGCCATAGCCATTTGTTTATAAAATTGTGGTGATTGTGCTAAATAGGCTTTATTTCCAAAATAATCTACCTCAAACACTTCGCTTCCAGATTCAGAAGCCGCTCCAATTAATTTTGGGGTATGTATTTCCATGAAATCATTATCATACAAATATTTTCTCATCGCTCTTACAAACTCGCTTTGAATTTTAAATATATTCATATTATAGTCGTTTCTTAAATCAATAAATCTATTATCCATTCTAGTATCAATTTGAGCAGCATCTTTATTAGTAATACTAATTGGTAATTCTGGTGCAGCTAAACTTGTTATCTCAAGACTAGTAGGTATTATTTCCATACCTCCCATTTTAACGTTTTCATTTTTTACTAATTTACCTATTACTTTAATAGTTGATTCGTTTGTTAAACCTTCAACCTTTTTAACCATTTCGGCATTCTTTTTTTCTGATTTTTCTATTGTTATTTGAACTCTTTGAGTACCATTTCTAAGTACTATAAATTGAACCCATTTAATATTTCTAACTTTTTCTGCAAAACCAGAAATTGTTATTTCTTTATCTATGTATTTTTCAAATTCTATCATTATTTTTTTCTCCCTTCTTCTATTATTTTTGCAATATAGCTATCAACATAATTTTCATATTTATAATCATTTAATTCATCTTCATATGTTATATTAAGATCATTTAATTCATTATTTTTTCTAAGTATATTAAATAACATATCTTCTTGTTTTTTTGTTATTTGCTTTTCATTTATTTCTTTATCAGGATATATTATTATAGGTTTTCTTGAATTAGCATCATGGCCATAGTATATATATCCATAAAAATGTATTAAAATATCTTGTTTATCTTTTAATCTAGATATTATATATAAAAAACTACCAGTTGGATTAGTTAAATTTTTTATATAATCAGTTTTTCTTGTAACAAAATAATCTGCCCACTCTATATGAGTTGGATTATGTTTATTTTTAATACTTACCTTATAAAATGAGCCATCAGGTGCTATAAAACCATCATATTTTGCAATTTCATTTATATCTGTTGTTGACTCAAGAGTTTTTTCATCTATATTCATTTTTACTTACTACATTTACACTCATGTATTTTTTCAGAACAAGAACAGTTTTTATCACAACATGAGTCTTCATCCTCCATAATATTTTCATCTAAGTAATATATTAGTGCATCAAATGATATTGCATCTTCTTTTTTGGTTTTGTTATTTTTAATTTTTACTTCATTATTTTCTAGCTCACTACTATTAAGTACGATTGTAAATTTACTATTTAATCTATCAGCTTGTTTAAACTGAGCTTTTAGGCTTCTTGATAAATAATCAGTTTCTACAATAAATCCATTCATTCTAAGTTCATTAGATAAATATGCTGCATATTTTTTTTCTTCTTCACTTACATATAATAAGAATAGGTCACAGCTATCTTGAATAGGTATTTTAACATTTTCTTTTTCAAGAGCAAGCATTAATCTATCAAAACCTGATGCAAAACCAATAGCAGGTGTTATAGGTCCTCCAAGGCTTTCTATCATGCCATTATAACGGCCTCCTCCACCAATAACATTTTGAGATCCAAAACCTTCTATTTTAGCTTCTACTTCAAATACGGTGTGATTATAATAATCAAGGCCTCTTACAACGTTTGGATTAACTTGAAATTCAACGCCCATAACTTTAAGATACTCTTTTACCTTTTCAAATCTCATCTTTGATTCTTTATTTAAATAATCAATTGTTTTTGGAGCAGTTTTCATAATTTCCTTATCGGTATCTACTTTACAATCTAATATTCTAAGTGGGTTCTTTTCTAATCTTTCTTTGCAATCATCACATAACTCATTAATATGTGGTTTAAAATGCTTAATTAAAGCTTCTCTATAGTTATCTCTAGATTCTTTATCTCCAAGTGAATTTATGTTAACTATTATACCTTTTAATCCTAATATTTTATAAATATTAACAGCAAGAGATATAACTTCAGCATCAGATAAAGGATCATCTGAACCAATAAGCTCATATCCAAACTGAGTAAGCTCTCTATATCTTCCTGCTTGTGGTCTTTCATAACGATACATTGGACAATTATAATATAGTTTTGTTGGCTTATTGTTATCACCATACATTTTATTTTCAATAAAACTTCTTACAACACCTGCAGTTCCTTCTGGACGAAGAGTAATATTCCTTCCACCACGGTCAGTAAAATCATAAGTTTCCTTAGTTACTATATCAGTTGTTTCTCCAACACCTCTATGAAATAACTGGCTAGATTCAAACACTGGAACACGTATAAAATTATAATTATATTTTTCCATTACTTCGTCAATTACTTTAGATACGTATTGCCATCTTTTAGCCTCATCTCCATAAATATCTTTAGTGCCTTTTGGTTTTGTTATCATATATATCCTCCTTTTTATATAAAAAAGAGCCTTTTTAGTTTAGGGATGAACTTATGTGTCCACGGTGCCACCCTACTTCACTTAAAGTGCTCTTTTATTTTTAATTTAAATTGTCCTGTTTTTATTTATATTGTAAGATGTCACTTCTTACTAAAAACTATAAATATTTTATTATTTTTTTAAAGCTTTGTCAATATCTAAACTTTTTAAGAAAAAGGCTTATCTAAAGCCTCCTCCGCCTCCACCAGAACCGAAAGAGCCTCCTCCTCCGCCTCCAGAAGAAAATCCACCTCCACCTGATGAATAACTTTCTGCACGTGATTTTGAAGATATGGCACTTGACATACTATTATAACTAATCATATTTATAAATATAAAGTCATTATAAGTGTATCCATATTCATTATTTTCTATAATTTCTGGATATAACTTTTTAAATTGTTTAGCAACCTTATCTGCAATACCAAGTATAGTTGCAAATATCAAATAATATTCCCATAAATTAACTTCAATTGCTTCTTTATCATCTATTCTAGAAAACTCTTCTAAGAAATTTTTAAGACCTTTTAATTTAACTGCTTCATCAATCATAGATTCATTAACTTTATAAATATTTGATTTAAATATTTTTAAAGTTTCCTTTTGAGTAAGAATTATTTTACCTTCATCTTTTAACTTTTCTGTTTCAAAATCTATTACTTCGTCAAACCAATTTAAAATTTTATTGTAATTTTTTCTGCACCATTTTTCAAATTCTTTTGACTCTAACTTACCATCATAACTTGCTTCATACATCATTTTGTAAAGTTTAAGTTCTAAAGCATTATCAAAATTCTCGTTTTCAGGTAATATAATTATACTTTCTTCACCCTTTTTAAATAAACCACTTTCTAATTTTTTTTCTAAAGTAATTTTCTTTTGCAGCATCCACTTTAATAAAATTGCTCCTAAAAAGTCTGTTTTTTTATTGTTAAGTTTATATGCTGATGAAATCCAGTATGCCATATATATATCTTTATTAAAAGGAATATCTCGCATATTTGGAATATCTTTTGGAAGTGTTCTACCTCTTTGTCCAAAGTCAAACTCGTTACTTCCTACTGTTCTTGCGCCCTTTCTAATACCTATTAAAGCTCCTCCAAATCCAAGAGTAATCATTAATATTGGAAATATTATACTTATTATACTTATAATAAATGAAAATATATTACTAAAAAAACTTTTCTTATATGGGGTAGAACCTTTTTTAGCCATATCTTGATAATATTTAAAATCATTATTTATTACATTTTTTGTATCAAATGTACCACTATCAAATTTTGCTAAAATAACCATGTATTCATTACTATCTAAAGTGCCTTCAGAATTCATTTCAATTACACCATCATAAACATATGCAGTAGCCCCATATTTACCATAACCCCATACTGGAACATCATCACTAAAATAAGTATCTGAATATATTTTTATATGAACATTATCTGGCTTACTTGATAATTCATTTGGAATTAATCTCCAATATATCATATCTGAATCAGTAAGTTTTGCAACAAAACCTTCAATATCATAAGTTAATACATAATTATGATAACCGTACTTAGATATACCCCAGCATAATTCTAAACCATTATTAACGTAGTTAATACCATTTTTATATGCTTTTTCAGAAAAAGAAGAATTAGTATTCCAGTTATTTTTATATGTATACCAAGTATCATCTTCTTTCACTTTAAAGTTAGTTATGTTTGCATTACCTATATTATAATATGGTTTATAACCTTCTGTTCCAGAATTTAAATTTGCACTCCAAGTTTCAGTAACATGTGCAGTCCCTGTTTTATCGATATATATATCCATATCTATTTTATCAATTTCATTTGCTTTTACAATAACTGGAGAAACAAATAAAATAATTAATAAAATAAATAATCTTTTTAAATTTTTCACTTTCTTTTTCTCCCTTCTTAAAGAAAAAAGTCTACATTATAGTAGACTAAAATTTAACTTGTACATTTTGTCTTTCTTCTAAAGTAGCTTCAAAGAAAGCTTCTGGTTTAAAATTAAACATATTAGCTACTATATTAGATGGAAACATTTCAATTTTATTTTTATAAGTTAATACTGAGTCATTATAAAATTGTCTTGCAAATCTAATTTTTTCTTCTATTTCGTTTAATTTATTTTGTAAATCTAAGAAATTAGTATTAGCTTTAAGTTCTGGATAGTTTTCTGCTAGTGCAAATAACCTTCCTAAAGCCTTAGTTACTTCACCTGATGCTTTTATTTCATCTTCATGTGTTGTAGCGCTTACTGCCCTGCTTCTAGCTTCAATAACAGCATCTAAAGTATCTTTTTCATGCTTTGCATACCCTTTTACTGTTTCTACAATGTTTGGTATTAAATCATTTCTATTCTTTAATACAACATCAATTTGTGACCATCCATCTTTTACCTTGTTTCTTAAACTTACAAGTGTGTTATATGTACTAATAAAATATAATGCAATTAGTACAATAATTACTAAAAGTATAATTAATGCTATTTTCATAATATCCTCCTATAATTAAATTATATATTATTATTAAAAAAAAAGAAAGCATTTTATTTGCTTTCTAACTTATTTTACGCTTTTTTTAACTATTTTTATTTTATTATTTATTTCACATTTATATGCATTATATATAGCTAATATAACAATTGTTATTGGTACTGCAATAACTATTCCATAAAAACCAAATAAAGCTCCACCTGCAAATACTGAAAAAATAGTTAAAAGTGGTGGAAGTTTATTTGTTTTACCATATATTTTAGGCGATATTATATATCCATCAACATTAGGAAATACAATTGTTACAACAAGTGTTAAAATAAATAACTTAGTTGAAACAACAGATGCTATTAAAAGTGCAATAATATTTGTAATTAAGCCACCAAAATAAGGAATAATAGTTGTAATACAAGCAAGTACACCTAAAAGTAAAAAGTTAGGATGACCTATTATAAAGAACAAAAATGTATATTCAAAAAATTGAATAATCATAAATATTCCAAGGCCTTTTAAGTAAGAAGTTATTTCACTATCAATATTAATTATTAAATTATATGTTTTTTTATTTTTACTTTTTAAAAATTCTTTTATTTTCATTCTAATTTTTGACATATCACATAGAAAATAAATAGAAACTATAAGAACAATAATAGATTTAGTCAAATAATCAATAGATTTACTTAAAATACCAAAAACTGTACCATTTGTTATATATAATCCAATTCCATTAATAATTTTGCTAGAAAATTTAGATATAGTATCACTTAATAATTTAGTATCAATATTATATTTTAAAGCAATATCTTTAGATATTTCACCTAAACTTGATAAAAGATTAATTAACTGATTAACAAATAATGGAACAACATAATAAACTGTTAAACCAGTAATTAAAAGTATTATTAAAACTATTAAAAATACTGAAATTACCTTTGGTATTTTTTTACTTTCTAAAAACTTTAATATAGGATATAAAACATATGCTATTAAAAATGCTATTATAAAAGGAGTTAATATACTAAGTATTTTAGATAATGTACTAGCCCATAAATTTCTCATTAAGAAAAGTAAATAAATAATTAGTAAAATAAGTAATATATTTAAATATTTATAATTTATTTGTTTTTTCATAATATGTCCTTACTATCTATAATGATTGTAACTGGGCCATCATTTAATAAACTAACTTTCATATCAGCTCCAAAAATACCTTCAAAAACCTCAATACCATATTTTCTAAGTTCTAAATTAAAATATTCATAAAGCCTTTTGGCATCATTATAATTTAAAGCATCTGTAAAAGATGGCCTTCTACCATTTAATTTAGCATATAATGTAAATTGTGAAACAGATAAAATAGATGCATTAACATCTTTTAAAGATAAATTCATTTTTCCACTCTCATCTTCAAAAATTCTTAAATTAACAATCTTTTCAGCCATTTTTGAAAGTATATCTTCATTATCACCATTAGTAAAACCAACAAGTAATAAATAGCCATCATCAATTTTTCCAGTTATTTTATCATCTACCTTACAAGATGCATTTTTACATCTTTGTACTACAACTCTCATTATTTAAAACCTCTTTCCACACTAGTTACATACTGAAGCTGACTTAATTGTGAGATATAAGATTTTAATTTATCTAAATCCTCTATTAAAATATCTATATCATAAATATTATAATCTGTATTAACTATAGTATTTACACTTTTAATTCCTATATTAAATGAAGTTGTCTTAGAAATTATATCTAAAAGTAAATTATCCTTTTTAATAGTATATATTAAAACATTTGCAACATACTTTTTATTACTATTTAAGTTCCAAGATGCACTAATTATCCTATCATTTATATCACATATATTATAACAATTCTTACGATGAATTGTAATTCCATTACCTTTTGATATATAGCCAACTATTTGATCTCCTTTAACAGGTTTACAACATCCACCGAAAGATACTTTTAAATCATCAATACCATCTATTATAATATCTCCATTTGCTTCCATTTGTTTAGATGAATATTTAAGTACTTTATCAAGAACTCTTTTTTCTTCTTCTTTTTCACCTAATATAGTTTTTATAACACTTGTTGGATTATACTTTCCAATACCTATTTCGTAATATAATTCATTTTCATTATTTAATCCTAAATCATCAAGTGCAATTGAAATCTTTTTATCATCCATAATATCATTAATAGATAATTTTTTCCTTCTTATTGTTTTAATTAACAAATCTTTTCCATCTTGAGTTACTTTTTCTTTATCAATTTTACTAAAAAAGGCTTTGATTTTATTTTTAGCACTTGTTGTAAAACAAATATTAATCCATTCTTTAGAAGGACCTTTACTATTTTTATTAGTATTTATTTTTACAATGTCATTATTCTTAAGTTTATAATCAAGTGGTACTATATTATCATTTACTATAGCACCTATCATTTGATGACCAACACTTGTATGAACTCTGTATGCAAAATCAATAGGAGTTGAACCTATAGGAAGCTCAAAAACATCTCCCTTTGGTGTATATACATATATATTAGTTGGATTAAATACTTCATTTTTAACTGTATTTACAAATTCTTCACCCTCAACTTGTTGTTCATTAAGTTCAATTATTGATCTAAATGATTTTAACTTTTGTTCCATTGCATTTACTTTATTTACACCATTTTCTTTGTAAGACCAGTGAGATGCAAAACCATATTCTGCAACTTTATCCATATCATATGTTCTAATTTGTATTTCAAATAATTTTCCATCAACACCAAATACCGTGGTATGAAGAGATTGATATCCATTTGCTTTAGGTCTTGCAATATAATCTTTAAATCTTTTAGGAACAGGTTTATACTTTGCATGAATAAGACCTAATGCTAAATAACATTCAGCTTCGGTATTAACTAAATATCTAAGTGCTAAAATATCATATATTTGATTAAACATCTTACCTTTTTGAAGCTTATTATAAATACTATATACACTTTTAGTTCTACCCTTCATCTCATGCTTAATATTATTTGAATCAAGTATTTTAGATACACTATCCATCATTTTTTCAACAGATTTATCAAGTTCTTGTCTAGATTCATTTAATTTTTCTAAAATATCATTATAAACGTCAGGCTTATAATATTTCAAAGATAAATCTTCTAATTCACTTTTAATATGATTGATACCTAAACGATGCGCAATAGGTGCTAATATCTCTAGTGTTTCCTTTGCCTTTTCTTTTCTTTTACGCTCAGGAATAGCCCATAAAGTACGCATATTATGTAGTCTATCTGCAATTTTTAAAATAATAATTCTAACATCACCAGATAATCCAACTAATATCTTTTTATGATATGATGCTAAAGCCTCATTATCAGCTGATAGTGATAATTTATTTATTCTAGATATTCCATCTACTAAATTTTTTATTTCATTACCAAATTCATTTTCCACATCTTCTAATTTAGTATCAGTAAAATTAATTACATCATGCAAAAGTGCAGTTGCAAGAGTTTGACTATCAGCATAAACCTCAGTTAATATCATAGCAACATTTAAAGGGTGTAAAATATAATCATCACCTGTTAACCTAAGCTGACCACTATGAGCTTTAGATGCAAAAAGATATGCTTTTTTAATAAGATTTATTTCATCATCATTTTTAATATAAGTACTTGCTTTATTTAGAAGATCATCAAGAGTATATGCTTGCTCTTCTTGTTTCAATTTATAACACCTCTTTTTATTTATAATTTTTCTTTTCAAATAAATACCATATTTGTCCTATTAGAATCAATGAAGAATAAAAACCAAATATTAAACCAAAAATAATTGCAAAATTAAATGTAAGAATTCCTTTTGAACCCAACATTATTAAACAAATAACAGGAATTAATGTTGTAAGAGTTGTAAATAATGATCTAATAAATGTTTGACTAACACTTATATTTACTATTTCTTTAAGTTTTTCCTTTGTAATTTTTCCTTTATTAGTATTAATATTTTCTCTTATTCTATCAAAAACTACTATAGTATTATTAATAGAATATCCGATAATTGTTAAAATAGCAGCTATAAAAATAACATTTACTTCTATTTTGAATATTGAAAATAATATCATAACAGCAAGTACATCGTGAACTAATGCTATAATAGATGAAATTGCATAACTAAATTTAAATCTAATTGATATATAAATTATTATTGCAATAGCAGCAATTATAACTGAATAAAAAGCATTTTTAATTAAATCTTGTTTAACAATATCAGTAACTACATTAATTTCAGTTTTAGCATTATATTTTTCACTAAAATAATTATTAACCTTATTAATTCCGTCTTCTTTAAGCTCTGAATTTAATCTTACATATATAATATCATTTTCTTGCTTTTCAATAGATACAATATCATAATTAAGTTTTTTAAAATCTTTTTTTATCTTTTCTACTGTAATATTACTAGCTTTAATTGAAACATCAGAACCAGATCTAAAATCTATGCCTAAATTAAAACCATTTAGTAATAAAAATACTATTCCAATGATTAAATATGTTCCTGTTATAATAAAGCATTTTTTAGTTATTTTAATAACATCAAAATTTATTTTAGATTCCCTATTTTTCTTTTTAAATCTTATAAATTTATTTGGTTTCTCATTAAAATAATTAGTCTTTACAAATTTAGTTAATAATATTCTATTAATAAATACCATTATAAACATAGTTGCAAAAATAGTAATCATAAGCATAGTTGCAAAACCTTTAATAGAACTTTCACCAAATATAAATAATACTATAGCAACAATTAAAGTAGTTATATTAGCATCAAAAATAGAACTCCAAGATTCACTTATTCCTTCTTTTAAAGCAGTTTTAAGAGTATTATTATTTAATAAAGATTCTTTTATACGCTCATTTGTAATAACACAAGAATCAACAGCCATACCAATACCTAAAACTAAAGCTGCAATACCAGGAAGTGTTAAAACACCACCTACAAGCCAGAAAATACCCATTACAATAAGCATATATAAAATTAATAATAAACCTTCTATAAAACCAGAAAATTTATATAGAATACTCATAAATAAAATTACTAAAATTGTTCCTATTAAACCTGCCATAAATGTCTTTTCTAAAACACCTTTACCATAAGAAGCATTAACATTTTGACTTGAAATCTCCTTAAGTTTAGTTGAAATAGAACCAGCATTAATACTAGAAGCTAATGCCTCAGCCTCTTCTTTTTCAAAATTTCCTGTTATTATAACATCTGATGAAAAGCCTTGAGAAACCGTTGCAGCAGATAAACACATACTATTATCACTACCACAAGTATCCTTATCCTTTGTATAGGAATTTACACCTTCCTCAAAGTTATACCATATAACCATTATATTACTGCCACTTTTTTTCTTACTTACCTTTGTAGTAGCTTCTAAAAATTTTTCGTTATCCTTTACTTTTAAAGATATAGCAGGCTTACCAGAATCATCATATGATAATTTTGCACCACTTAGAACACTAGAATCCATTAACAAATTATCATTAATATCCCTAAAAGATATATTAGCAACATTTGATAAAACCTTTCTAGCACCTTCGATATCAGTTACCCCAGCAAGCTTTACTCTTATTCTATCATTACCTTCCATGGTAATTTCTGGTTCAGAAACACCTAAAGAGTCTACATTTCTCTTTAAAATATCATATGTACTAGACATATCATTACTAGTTAGCTTTTTTCCGTCACTTCGCTTTACCTGATATAAAACTTCAAACCCACCCTTTAAATCAAGACCAAATTTTAAGTCTTTAAATAGTGGTATATAAATTAGACTAAATAAAGCAATTACCACGAAAAAAACACTTATTCTTTTAATAAAACTTTTTTTCATAATTTTTCCTCTTTCTATAGTTGTATTAACAAGTATATATTATTACTTATCACAATAAATATTATATAACATATACATACTAAAATCAAAGATAAAAGTAAAATAAATATCAAAATAATCATATAATCTAACATGATTAAATTTAAAGACAATAAATTAATTAAAAATATTATTATTTTATTAATATCCGGTTTAATAACTAAAATTATAGGAATGTTTGGAAAAATTATCTATACAAGAATATCTGGTATAAACATTGTAAGTTTATATACAATGCTTACACCAACTCTTATGCTTATTATAACAATCTGTCAATTTTCACTTCCGTTATCAATTAGCAAAATAGTTGCAGAAGAAAAATATGATGATAAAAAGATATTACTTGCAGCTTTTAAAATTGGCTATACAATAGATATTATATTAATGACTTTAGTTTTAATATTATCTAGAAAACTATCTATAATTCTTAAAAATGAAATACTATTTAAACCAATATTATCTATAATATTTATAATACCTTTTATTACAACAACTAGTATACAAAAAGGATTTTTAAATGGAAAAGAAAAAATGTTACCTAATTCTATATCAAATATTATAGAAGAAATAGTTAAAATTATTTTAATTATTTTTATATTACCAATTTCTATTAGTATTTCAAATGAGATTGCACTAATTTTTATTATATTATTTAACATGATAACAGAATTTATAAGTATACTAATATTAAATATAGAAATTAAAAAATATATAAAAAATAAAAAGACAAAATATGATAAAAATATAGAAAAAGAAATTATTAACATATCACTTCCTACAACCTTAATTAGGTTAATAGGAACTTTAGGTTTTTTTCTAGAACCAATTATTCTAAATTATACCTTAACTAAAAATGGATTTAACAAAGAATATATATTATTAGAATATGGAATAATAAATTCATATATAATTCCAATTTTAAGTATGCCATCCTTCTTTTTTTTATCTATTTCATCTGCACTTCTTCCAAATTTAACAAAAGAATATAAAAATAAAAATTATAAAAAATATAATGATAAAATGACAAAATTAACTATAACATCAGTAATAATTGGAATTATAGTACTCATTATTTTACTAGTTTTTCCAAATGAAATATTAAATTTAATATATAAGCAAACATATGGTATAAATTATTTATATATACTAGGTCCATTTTTTATTTTCTTATACTTAAATCCTACTATGCAAGCAGCTATTTTATCAGCTGGAAAAACTAATAAATTATTTTTAATTAGTATTATATCAAATATAATTAAATACACTCTACTATTTATCTTAGGACTTTTTGGCTTTGGAATTTATAGTTTAATATTTTCTATTATAACAGGTATAGTAATAAGTACTATTTTAAGCTTTTATTTTGTTATAAAAAAATAAAAGGTATAAAACCCTTTATTCTTTATCATTTGAAGTTAAAGTACATGTAAAACCTTTATTAGTATATGCTTCATTTAAAGATAAATAAGTATCAGATATTGTTGGCATAACATATAACATGCCTTCACTACCTTCTTTATTTAATTCTATATTATTTTTTGTATAATCAGTTTTAACATTAAAAGAAAAACCCTTTTCATTTTTCTCAAAAGTAATATTATTAGCTAAACTATTAGAATTATTTATATAAAAACTTTCATACATACTTGTTAAGTCATTAACAATTTCTCCAGATTCATCTAAGTTAGATACAACAACATAATTAAATTCACTATTTAATAGTTTTTCATTATTATAATATAAATTATATGTAACAGTTTGACTTTCAGCATCACTTTTTAATGAATAATTACAAGTTAAAATACCACCTTTTTCTTGATTAGTATCAGGTTTTGAAACAGTAGTGTTAGGCTTTATCTCTTTATTTTCTTTTCCAATTTCACTTTTATTATTTATATAATATAAACCAAGTAATACTAAAATAGATAATAAAACACCTATAAATGTATAATTAGTTTTTTTAGATGTCATTAATACCTCATCATTCGTTACTGGATCTATTACAACAGTATTATTAATTGCACCATCATATAATTCATCAAGATTTATTTCTCTTGTAACATTATAAGGTTCATTATCAGGCTTCATATCATTATTTATATTGTTAATATTTTCTTCTTTTTTATTTTCTTTATCATCCATATTATTACCTCACATTATTATAATAACACAAGTTTTTTTATTTAAAAATATTTTTATATTTTTTTAGCAATTTTTTCACCTAATTTAACATATGTCTCAAATCCATTTAAAGAATTAGTTAAAATATCTTTATCTATTTTTAAAATATTTTCTTTAACAACTACAATAACTGTTGAACCTCCATACATAAAATAACCTTTCTCATCCCATTTTTTAAACGATTTAAGATTATTATTAACTATTTTTCCAACTAATAAAGCTCCCACTTCTATATAAACCATTTTATCAAATTCATTTGTCTTTAATATAGAACATTCTCTTTCATTTTCTTTAAAAACTTTAAAATTATCATATGATACTGGATTAACACTATTAAAGAAACCATGCAATCTATATTTTCTTATCAGCTTACCAGTTGCATTATAATAATATCTATGATAATCACAAGGTGATAGTCTAAATACAAAAACATAACCATTATTATATTCTTTAGCTAACTCATCATCGTTTATTATTGAACTTAAATTATAGGTAGAATTTTTTACTTTAAATGTTAGTTTATCATCTATCTTATATACAGTAAGTTTAGAATCACAAACAGCTGCAAAAACATCTTTATCATTATTAAGCTTTCTTTTATCTTTTTTTATTTTTCTTATAAAAAAATCATTAAAACTATTATAATTTTTATCTTCATAATCAGTTAAATCAATTTTATTATTTAAAACAAATCTTTTAATTAAAATCTTAGATAGCCTAGAATCCATAAATTTTCCCATAATAGACGATATTTTATTATTTTTAACAAGCGGTTTTAAAATTATTCTACCTAAGTAAGTATTATATAAAAAGGATAATCCTAAATTCGGATTATCTTTATAAGGTTTTCTCATTATCTCATTGCCGCTGATATAATAGCTATTTCTATTACCGCTAAAATAGAACATATAACATACCATAAACCAGCAGGTTTTTTAATTTTAATATTAAGTACAAATAAAATTGCAGTCATAAGCATAACAAGTGGATATGCTTTAACAAAAACACTTGGATGCATAAATATATTTAAATTATAAGTAAATGGCAAAATAATTGCTATACTAGTTACTGGAAGACCAAAATAATAAGAAACTTTTTCTTTTTTCTTCTTATTAAATACTGTTTTTTCTTCTGCTAATACATTAAAATAAGCAAGTCTAATAACTGCAGCTAAACCATATATTATATATATTAAAATATTTAATTTACTTGTAAACCCCATAGAAATTCCTAAAACTATTGGAAAAACACCAAAAGATACTGTATCAACTAATGAATCAATTTGAATTCCAAACTTTTTTTCTAAATCACTTCTTTTACAAGCTCTTGCAACTGTTCCATCAAACATGTCACAAACACCAGATAAAATAAGACACATAATTCCAGCTGGAATGTGTCCTAAAAATGATAAAACCATTCCTGTTACAGAAAAAGCAAGGCCTATATAAGTAAGTAAAACTGACATTCCATAAAAACCTATAAACATAATTACTACTCCTTTTCTATTTAATAAGATAATTGTAACATAAAAAGAAATTTAAATAAACAAAAAAAGAAGATTATCCTTCTTTTTTCTCATTTGGATTGTCAATTTCAGGTTTCATCAAAGGGAATAATACTACATCTCTTATAGATGGTTGATTATAAATAATCATCATCAATCTATCAATTCCAAAACCTAATCCTGAAATTGGAGGCATACCTTGTTCCATTGCTAGCATAAAGTTTTCATCTAAATCCATAGTTTCATCATCACCTTGTGCTTTAGCCTTTAATTGATCTTCAAAAGTTTTTCTTTGAGTAAGTGGATTAACTAACTCAGAATATGCTTTACAAAGTTCACTACCACATGCTACAACTTGAAATACATCAATTATTCTACTGTCATTATCATTTCTTCTAGCAAGAGGAATAAGCATTGCAGGATAATTATACATAATAGTAGGTTGAATAATTTCTTCACGAATCTTTTTCTTATAAACAAAGTCAACTATTTGACTAACAGATTTATATTCTTCTAATTCCTCATAAGTAAATAAACCTTTTTCAACAATCTTATCTTTTAATTCTTTAGGTTCTTCAATCATAAGGAAATCAAATCCAAAAATCTTACGCATTTCTTCTACATAATTTATTCTATCCCAATTTTCCTTACCAAAATCTAAAGTTACTCCTTGGTATTCTATTTTTGTTGTTCCAACAAGTCTAATTAATAATGCTTTAATAAACTTTTGATAAAAATTTATATTATCTTCAAAATTCCAATAAGATGCATACCACTCAACTTGAGTAAATTCTTGTAAATGTTGTGTATCCATTCCTTCATTTCTAAAACATTTTGCAACTTCATATACTTTATCAAAACCACCTGCTATACATTGTTTTAAATATGTTTCTGGTGCTATTCTTAAATTACAATCTATATCAAGAGCATTATGATGAGTATAAAATGGTTTTGCAGCAGCACCACATACAGCAGTTTGAAGTATTGGTGTTTCAACTTCTAAAAATCCATTTTGTCCAAGAAATTCATGTATAAATGCATATAACTTACTTCTTCCTAAAAATACGCGTCTTGCTTCTTCATTTGATATTAAATCAACATATCTTTGACGATATTTTAATTCTGTATCATTAAGTCCATGAAATTTATCAGGTAAAGGACGTAATGCTTTACCTAAAAATGCAAAATCATTAACTCTTAATGTTTTCTCACCAGTTTGTGTTGTAAATATTTCACCTTCTGCACCTATAAAATCTCCTGTATCAATTTGTTTTTTAAAGAAACTATATTTTTCCTCACCAACTATATCAATTCTAAGTTCAAGTTGCATAGAACCTTCTAAATCTCTTATTCTAATAAAGCTTAATTTACCCATTTTTCTTGCAAAAACAATTCTACCTGCTACTTTAACATTAGTTACACCATCATCTAATAAAAAAGCTTCTTTTAAAGAATGTGTTTTTTCATACTTTTCTGGGTATGGGTTACATATTTTTTTTATTTCTTCTAATTTTCCTCTTCTAACTATTTCTTGCTCTGTTAATTCTCTCAAGATACTTCAACTCCTTTGCTTTTGATATTATATCACAATTTCAAGATAATTAAATATTTTTATTTACTTAAATTACAAATATAACCTTTACCTACAAGTTCTTTTTTTAATTTCTTTATACTTTTATCATTTGTTACTTTAAAATAACTAATTGGCATATTAGTTTGGTTTATTTTATTTATATTATTAAAATCAAATAATTCATAATCTAAATAGCTATTAACCTTGAAATAATTATCGCTTACTTCATAAAGATAAGTAAAACCCTTCATACCATTAGAGTTTATAATAACAGGTATTTTTTCTTTTTTAATATACTCTATTTGAGATTTATACTCTTCATTTTTAGCAGTATAGGTATAACTACCTTCTACTTTTAATATAGTATTATTTTTATATTTTATTTTATATTCATCAGTAACTTTATATCCAACATCATTTGCACTATAAGAACAATTAATTACTTTTTCTTTATTTAAAATAAAATTAACAATAATATATATAAGTATTAAGCCTAATATAAAACCTATTAAAAAATATAAAATTATTTTCTTTTGTGAAATATCATTATCTTCTTTCTTATCATCATTTATATTATTTTCATTATCTAAATAAACAGGTGATTCAATATCACTACTTGATATACTTGGAATATTTAAAGAAGTATTAGTCAAAATATCATCACTTGTATTTTTTATTTCTATTTCATCATCACCAAAAATATTATCTAATGCTTCTTTCATTTTTTTATCATTATCTTCCATTAATATCCCCTCCTATTTTACTAATAAATTATAGCATATCTTATATAATTAAACAATAATTAAAATAAAAAACACCAAAAGGTGTTAATTTTTAATATCATTATTTTTTATTATATATAACTCATTATTTTGATAAAATGAATAAAAAACATCTTCTACTTTTATATTTCTACTAAATAGAGTATTTAAAAGCCAATTATTACTTTTTTTAATACTATATAAATTATCAAAATTAACTTTACCATCTACAATTATAGGAAGAGGAAACGTATTATTTTTATTATCTTTCTTTTTGAATACTGATAATTTACCATTTATTTCTAATATTGCATAATCAACTTCACTAATATCACTTACATCTTTTTCTCTTAATTGTAGTAATAAATCATCTAACGAATACCTTTGCTCTACCATATTTTTAAAATCAATTACCCCTTTTTTTATAATAATTGTTGGGATCCCATCTACAATTTTTCTAAACTTTACACTTTTTAAAGATAACTTTGAAATTACAACTTGGAGAAATACTAAAATTAATACTGGTATTAAATTAAGAAAAAAATTATTTTTGTTTTCAATAGATATTGCAACTAACTCCGCTATTAAAATAAATACAACAAGATCAAATGTTCCTAATTGTCCAACTTCCCTTTTTCCCATTATTCTAAATATTAAAGCTACTAAAAAATAAATTATAATTGTCTTAAATATAACCGTTAAATATTCCATTTTATCACCATTAAAGTTATGTTATTTAGAATATTTTTTTATACATTAAATATATTTAATTAGAGGTGAAAAAAGTTGAAAAAACATTTTTTAGCATTTTTATATTCATTTACAAGTCTTTTAATTGGTTCTTTTATAGTAAGTATTCTATATTATTTTAATATAACAAGTGATAAATTTAATAATATATTATTATATTTTATTAGTATATCATCTATTTTTATAGGAAGTACTTATTTTTCTAAAAATATGAAATATAAAGGACTTATAAATGGAATTATTTATTTTTTAATATGGTTTATTATAATGCTATTCTTATCATTATTTATTTTTAAAACACACTTTGGTATAAAAAATATTATATATTACATAATACTTCTTATTTTTAGTTTAATTGCAGGCGTTTTAGGTAAAAACTTAGAAGATAAAAGCGATGAAGTTATTTAATTTCATCGCTTTTATAATTCTTTATAAATTTTTCTTTAAATTCATAAAATTTATCTTCTTTTATAGATTTTCTTATATCTTCAGTTAACTTTATTAAAAATCTTATATTATGAATTGAAAGAAGTCTACCACCATTTACCTCTTTAGAAGTAATTAAATGTCTTACATAGGCTTTTGTAAAGTTTTTACAAGTATAACAATCACAATCATCATCAATAGGTGTAAAATCCTCCTTATATTTTGCATTTTTAATATTAATTTTTCCATGCTTAGTAAAACAATTACCATGTCTTGCAATTCTTGTTGGTAAAACGCAATCAAACATATCAATACCACGTGATACACCTTCTAAAATATCAATAGGTTCACCTACACCCATTAAATATCTTGGTTTATCATATGGTAAATACTTAGTTGAATAAGCTATCATGTTATACATAATATCTTTAGGTTCACCAACAGAAGTTCCACCAATAGAATAACCATCAAAATCCATTTTAACAGTTTGGGTAGCACTTTCTTTTCTTAAGTCTTCAAATTCACCACCTTGAACAATACCAAACAAAGATTGATTTGGATTATTAAATACATCTTTACCCCTTTTTGCCCATCTAAGTGTTCTTCTCATAGAATTTTGAATATACTCTCTAGTTTCAGGATATGGAGCACACTCATCAAAACTCATTGCAATATCAGAATCAAGTTTATTTTGTATCTCAATAGATTTTTCTGGAGTTAAAAATAATTTCTTTCCATCAATATGGCTTTTAAAGTGAACTCCATCTTCAGTAATATCTTTATTTTTATTTTTTGCTAAAGAAAACACCTGAAATCCACCAGAATCTGTAAGAGTTGGTCCAGAATAATTCATAAATTTATTAAGACCACCTGCTTTTTTTACAATATCTTCTCCAGGTCTTAACCATAAATGATATGTATTAGAAAGTACAACCGAAGAGCCGCAAGCCTTTAACTCTTCAGGCATTAATGTTTTAACATTAGCAAGTGTTCCAACAGGCATAAATATTGGTGTTTCAAAGCTCCCATGATTAGTGTGCAATATACCTAATCTTACATTTTTATCATCTTTATTATTTTTAATTAATTCATATTTTATCTTTGACATATTTCACCTCGTTATTTTATAAACATACAGTCTCCAAACGAGAAGAACCTATATTTTTCTTCTACTGCATGTTTATATGCCCTAAGAACATTATCCTTTCCAGCTAAAGCGCTAATTAACATTATAAGAGTTGATTTTGGTAAATGAAAATTAGTTAACAAACAATCTATAGCTTTAAACTTATAACCAGGATAAATAAATATTTTTGTATATCCACTATTTTCCTTAAAATAACCTTTTTCATCACAAACAGTTTCAAGTACCCTAGTTGAAGTTGTTCCAACTGCTATTATTCTCTTATTATTACGTTTTGTTTCATTTAATAAATTGGCTGTATCTTTATTTAATATATAATACTCAGAGTGCATATCATGCTTTGTAACATCTTCAACTGCTACTGGTCTAAAAGTACCTAGTCCAACATGAAGTGTTACATATGCTATATTTACGCCCTTATCTTTTACCTTTTCTAAATATTCATTAGTAAAATGAAGCCCCGCTGTAGGTGCAGCTGCAGAACCTGGATTTTTTGCATAAACTGTTTGATATCTATTTTTATCTTCCAATTTTTCAGTAATATATGGTGGAAGTGGCATTTCACCTAATCTATCTAGAATTTCTAAAAATATACCATCATAAATAAATTTATAATGTCTTATACCATCTTCTCCAACATAAGTACATTTACAAGATAACTCATCAGAAAACTTAACAATGGTTCCTTCTTTTATTCTTTTAGCAGGTTTTGTTAAACACTCCCATTCATCATTTCCTAAATCCTTTAACATTAAAACTTCAATTACAGCTCCAGTTGAAGGTTTATGTCCTATAAGTCTTGCAGGAATTACTTTAGTGTCATTAAGCACTAAAGTATCACCAGGATTTAAATAATCTATTAAATTTTTAAAATTATTATCTTCATATTTACCTGTTAATTTATCTAAAACCATCATACGAGATTGATTTCTATTTTTAAGTGGTGTTTGCGCAATTAAATTTTTTGGCAAATCATAATCAAAATCATCAGTTTTCATAATTAAACCTCCTCTTTAATAAACATATGTATTATATCACTTAGTTTAAATATAAACAATCAAAAAAACTTTCCAATTAACTAGAAAGCTTTAATTTTTATCTATATTTATATTTAAATGCTTGTAAGCTAAGTCAGTTACTATTCTACCTCTTGGAGTTCTTTTTAAGTATCCTATCTGCAAAAGATAAGGCTCACAAACATCTTCTATAGTTGATACTTCTTCACCAATTGATGCAGCAACCGCTTCAACACCAACAGGTCCACCATTAAATTTATAAATTATGGTCTTTAATAATTCATAATCAACTTCATCTAATCCTAATTTATCAACCTTTAATGAATCAAGAGCATACTTAGTAATATCAAGTGTTATAATGCCATCACCTTTAACTAATGCAAAATCACTAACACGTTTAAGAAGCCTATTAGCAATTCTAGGAGTCCTTCTACATCTATTGGCAAGTTCACGAGCAGCATCTTCTTCTATTATTAAATTAAGAACTCTAGCACTTCTTTTAATAATTTCTGTTATTTCATCAGCAGTATAATAATTAAGCTTAGAAACTATTCCAAAACGATCCCTTAAAGGAGCTGATAAATCACCTGCACGAGTTGTTGCACCAACTAATGTAAAATGAGGTAAATCAATTCTTATATTACGATTAGAACCCTCACCACCTACAATAATATCAAGAGTAAAATCTTCCATTGCAGAATAAAGAATTTCTTCAACAAATCTTGGAATTCTATGTATTTCATCAATAAATAATATATCACCTTCTTCTAAAGAAGATAAAATAGCTGCTAAATCACCTGATTTTTCAATAGCAGGACCTGATGCAGTTTTAATAGATGCTCCCATTTCATTTGCTATTACATAAGATAATGTTGTTTTACCAAGTCCTGGAGGACCATATAATAATACGTGATCTAATGCTTCACCTCTCATTTTAGCAGCAGACATAAATATCTTTATATTTTCTTTTATATCTTTTTGTCCAATATACTCATCAATTGTTTGAGGTCTAATATTAGTTTCAAAACTATCTTCTTTTAATTTATCTCCTGTAACTAATCTATTATCCATAATTTAGTCCTTTCTTATTTTAATAATAATTTAAGTGATTCTTTAACCTGATTTTCTAAAGAAATAGAAGCATCTAATTTAGGTAATATCTTCTTAATATCATTAGGTTTATATCCAAGAGATTTAAGGGTTTCTACAAGTTCTTCAAAATTACTTGTATTATTATTTTTATCATCATTAGCTAATTTTCCTTTTAAATCAAGAATTATTTGCCTTGCAACCTTATCACCTATCTTAGGAAATTTTTTCAAATAACTTATATTTCCGGTATCTATCGCATCTAAAATAGCATCTTTATTATCACCACTAAGCATCGGAAGAGCCATTTTACATCCTAATCCTTTAACACTTATTAATTTTAAAAATAAATTCTTTTCATCCTTAGTTTTAAAACCATATAATGTATCTTCATCTTCCTTTATTTGTTCATATAAATAAATTATCGTATCTTCGTTAATTTTATAAGAATAAGGATTTGATACATATATTAAATAACCAATATTATTATTTTCTAAAACAACATAATTTGTTTCAATATCAGTTATAATTCCTTTTATATAAGAATACAAAATAACACCTTCTTTACTATCAATACATATCAATATTACCATACATTCGTTTGTATGTAAATAAATTTTTAAACTTTAATAAAAAAACACATGTAATTTACATGTATTTTCTAAGTATTAACCTTGGAGCCTCATATTTTATTTGTATTAAATGGTCTATGATATTTTCTAAATAATATAATTGTTTTATATCATTATTTTCATTTAAATACTTTAATATATTATCAATAGAATAATTATCTAAACCTAAAGATAATATTGGTAATTTTAAAGATTTAATAGGCTTAAAAGAACCTATATATAAATAATTTAAATATATTTTTAATAATAACCTTTTATCATTTTCTCGTATTTTACTTTTTATATCTAAAGTGGAGTCATTATAATTAAATAGACTTTTTAAATCATCATCTATAATATTATCTACCAAACATAAATCATAATCAATAAATTTTATATCAAAATTTTTATCAATCATAATATTATTAGTATGTAAATCATAAAAATAAACTTCTTTATTATGCATATCTTTTAAAATCTCAGTATGCCTTAAAAACATTTCTAAAATATTTTTTGTCTTAAAATCTTTAGTAAACTTTTCATCATAAAAAGTTTGATAATTATCATAAAAAGGTAAAAGTACTTTAGATTTTGCATTTGGAAATTTATTTTTTTCTATTTCAGTTAATTCAAATATATCTACTGGTAAATTAGCATAATTCATATTTTTCTTCATCAAATGTTCCCATGCTTCTAAACTTTTTGATGAATACTTTAATAACAAGTCATCATTATATCTAAAAATATTATTATACGATGTACCATTTACGTTTAAATTTTCCATAATATCAACCCCCAATTTGTCTTAATATTATATAAAAATTATTAAAAATGTCAAATTCAGCTTATTTTAAAAACTCTTTTAATCTTTCTTCTTGTTCTCCCAAACTAAATCCTTCTCTTGCTTGGTCAAAATTAGAAACTCTTATGGAACACATATACCATATTATTTTAAAACATTAAATTTAATAAATTTTGATTATAAAATAAATACCAGTATCACTATTAGTACTGGTATAAAACAACAAAAAGTCTATATTGATAAGATGGTCATAACTTTATCATTAGGACTTTAAAATAGTATATTTCAAATTAAAATATAATTGTTAAATGAAAAAAATTACTGACATAATGCCAGTAATTTTTTATATAGTAGTTCTTTTTAATACTTTTATAAATTTTTGTTGTAAATATGGTTTTGCAAATTGTTCTTCCAGTGTTAGAACACTATTTTTGTATCTATTATATGCTTTATCATAATTCCCTTGTTTGATTTGTTCAACACAGTAATCAACTATATTATCATAAATATAATTATAAATAACATCAGATTTTTCCTCTTTATTAATAGTTTCGACAATAATTGGTGCTACTTCATAATAATGTTCTATATCTTCTTTTGATACAAAATTATCCCTAAACCATCTTAATACAGTTAATTCATAACAATTATCATCAAAATTTTCTTGGAAATACTTCATACAAGCCGAAGTTAAATAACATTTAACATCTGTATGTTCTGTGCTACCATTTGTTGTGTCTATAATATGTGCTGATTTTGAATCACTATCAACTGCAATATGAATTGATTCATGAGGACCCTTAGGATCTGATGTATACACATCTATTTTAGTATCATATTTATTACTGTTTGGAGTAGTTGCTTTTATTATTGGTTTATCATCTGCCATTTTTATCACTCTCTTTCGTTATATTAGATAAAATTTTGCCAATTTGGAATACAGAATATGATATACCCTCCATATGAAATTTGCTATCATAATCTGCTAAACATAGTTCTAATTGTGAAATAATAGATTCTATCTTTTTATATTGCCTTATAATTGTTTCATATTTTTTGGATTTATAATTATCTTGCCAACATTTCATATTGGTATGAGCATAATTTAAATATTCAATAATTTGATCTTTGGATAATTCTAGATATATCTTATCTTCTAAATTAATTGCCTCATTTATAGCTTTTTCCAGATTTAATAATGCATAATTCAAATTACTTGAAAAATTTAAATTCAGTTTTTCATTTTCTTCCATAGTTCTCCTTTCTTGCTCTTTATTATATACCAAATATTAAAAAGATACAAATTATTTAACTTGTAGATTGTGTAAAATGGTTTGGGGAGAGGGTATGAAAAAAGGAAGCCCTTTGTTAAAATGTAATTATAAACTAACATTGAAAGGAGTCTTCCTATGAACATTTTATCGCAAAATTATAATAATTTGTTAAAAAATATAATTTTTGAGGTATTTTCTAATAATTTAAAACTGCAATTAAATAATACTAATTCTGATGTTTTTAATTGTTTAATAGAATCCTATTCTCATAGAAAAGATACTATTGAATCTAAAAAACAATACATACTTAATAATTGGAATAATATTCATAATCTTTACAAATACAATTTAAGTTGTCCTATGGAATCTCAAATATCACATAATATTACTGATTTATTTACTTCAAGGCCTAAAGGTTTTTCTGTTAAAATGATTAACAAATTAACTAAAATAAGAATGCACTATAAAAACAATCATAATTTAAAAGAGTTATATTTAAATAATTTTAATTCAAATACAACTCTTACAATCAATAAAGATTTTCTTAATTTTAATATCTTTGATAAATATAATAACTATAATTTATATTCTAATAAAATTTACGATCCTGCATTTTAATATTTTTACTATAAATCCCCAAAACTTTTTACATTAACTTATTTTAAAAACTATTTTAAATTTCAATCATTTAATATATCTTTATAATATACTATAATTTAAATAAAAAACTTTTAAAATTATTTCATAGTATAAGATGAAACAACTTTAAAAGTAAATAATATTATAAGCTTTTATTTTCATTATTATTAATACGTTTTGCAAATGTTTTATTATTATCTTCACTGTCAAAATATGATTGATATTTTTCATATTTCTTTAAATTATCTCTAATATTTTTTATATCACTTAATGAATAATTATCTAAAGTATTTATATTTAAAGGTGTAATATTTTTTGATTTTTTAATTCCATTAAATAAGGTAGGATTATCTATCTTTTCTAATTTTGACTTAATTTTTAAATATATATCATACTTTTCTAATTCCATAATTCTATTAGCTAATAATATATATTCTATACTATATGCCATTGCTGAACCTATTGCACAGCCTAAAATAAAAGCAGCAAATTTCGATATTATACTTTCTGGATCCACAGCAGAACCAATTAAAACTGATTGTCCACAAAGTACTGAATTTGTAACAGCACCAGTAATGAATAATTTTTTTATCTTTTTTAATTCATTAATTGATAAATTAAAATTTCTTTCTGTAGCCTGATCAAACATCTTGTCTAATAAATTAATTTCATTTTGTTTTGTTAAAGGTACTTCATACTTACCACCATCTAAGAAATTAATAATTATTTTATCATCATTTTTTTCATAATTTTTTATTATTTCCTCTTGATTTGCGCCATAATAACCATGCTTCATGCCTATCACTCCTTTGTAATTTGCGTTTATTATAACACTTTTTTATTAAATAACAATATATTTTTAAAATTATTTTATAATTTTTGATTTATAAATATAATAATATAAAAAAACCGACTTTTTATAAGATCGTTTTATACTTTTATTTTAAATTTTTAAGTTTAACTTTAATTATGGTGCCTCCTGTAAGAATTGAACTTACAATTCAGCCTTACCATGGCTGCGTTATACCACTTAACTAAGGAGGCATTTTAAATACATTCTATCATATTATATTTAATAGTACAATAAAATGTATTTATTTTTTATTTCTTTCTCAAAATTCTCGTAGAATTTAAAATAGTAAGTAAAGTAACACCAGTATCAGCAAAAACAGCCTGCCACATATTAGCTATTCCAATAGCACTTAAGACTAATACTAATACTTTTATTCCTATAGCAAATATAAGATTTTGTTTTATTATTTTTTTAGTAAACTTTGATATTTTAATAGCTTCTGGTATTTTACTTAAACTATCATTCATAATAACTACGTCCGATGCTTCAATAGCAGAAGAAGCACCTACTATCCCCATTGAAATTCCAACATCAGAAAGTGCAAGTGATGGTGCATCATTTATTCCATCTCCTACAAATGCAGTTTTCTTATCATTTTCTTTTATTATCTTATCAAGTCTTTTATATTTATCATCTGGAAGCATTTCATAAAAAACTTCATCAACACCTATTTTTTTAGCTACATCCTCTGCTGATTTCTTTTTATCTCCAGTAAACATAAACGTTTTAATATTTTGTTTTTTAAGTTCTAAAATAGCAGATATAGAGTCTTTCTTTATATCATCTATTAATTTTAGTTTAGCTGCTACTTTCCCATCAATTTTTAAATAAATATAACTATCTTTATCACTTGCATTAACAAATGAAGATGAACCTATCTTAATTTTTTTACCATCTATTTCGTAAGAGATTCCCTTACCAGCCGTTTCCTTATAATTTAAAACATCTTTTGTACTTACCTTTTTATTAAACACATTAAGTACTGATTTTGCAAGTGGATGATTTGATAAAGCCTCACCCTTTATATAATAGTTAATTATATCTTTTTCTTTGTATTTATCATCTAATACTTCTAATTTGTAATCATTTGATATACCAGTTGTTATGGTTCCTGTTTTATCAAATACGATTTTATTTACTTGTGAAAGTAATTCTAAATAATCACTTCCCTTAACTAAGATTCCTTCTTTAGATGCTTTTCCTATTCCAGAGAAGTATCCAAGTGGTACGCTTATTAAAATTGCACAAGGACAAGATACTACTAAAAATACTAAAGCCCTATAAATAGACACTTTAAAACTTAAACCAAATAACGGAAGAATAATTGCTATTAAAAGTGCAAGTATCATAATAATTGGGGTATAAACCTTTGCTGCCTTTGATACAAAGTTTTCAAATTTAGCTTTTCTATCACTTGCGTTTTCCGTTAATTCTAGTATTTTGGATACCGTGCTATCTTCATATAAGCTTTCAACTTTTATCTCAATAACAGAAAGTGTATTAATAGAACCAGATAACACTTTATCTCCTTTAGTAACACTTTTTAAATCGGACTCACCAGTTAATGCTGCCGTATTTAATTTAGAACTTCCTTTTATAATAATACCATCAAGAGGGATTTCATCACCTTTTTTAACTATTATTACATCCCCTATTTTTACATCTTTTGGATCTACCGTTAATATTTCATCACCCTTTTTTAAGTTAGCAACCTCTGGCTTTATATCCATTAAATCGCTTATTGAGCGTCTAGAATTATTAACTGCTACCTCTTCTAGTATTTTACCTATTTCATACAAAATAATAACCATTAATCCCTCATGAGTATTACCAGTTAAATAAGCCCCAACACAAGATATTGTAACAAGCATATTTTCGTTTACCGTTTTAGATTTAAATAGTAATTTTATAGCATTAGTAAACGTTCTATATAAAAGAGTTACATAACTAAGTACTATAAAGACATTTGAAAGTATGCCTTTTTGACACATACCTATTATCATAAAAACAATTCCAATAAAAAGTCTTATTATATGAAATTTAAACTTACCTTTATTTTCATATGATTCATTTAAATCCATTACCTTACTTTCTGGTTCTACCTTTTTTACGATATCAGAAACTAATTTTTTAGGATTTTGCGTCTTTGTTGTAACCGTTATCATAAGTTTAGAAAAATTAACGCTTGCATAATCTATCTCATCATTTTCATTTAGTTTTTTTTCTATTGCTAAAGCACATCCAGCACAATCTAAAGAGCTTAATTTAAACTTATATTTCATTTATATGTTCACATCCCATCACAAATATTTTTTCTACATGATCATCCGCTAAAAAATAATATGTTAAGTTTCCTTCTTTTCTATACTTAACAAGTTTTGAATCTTTAAGAATTCTAAGTTGATGAGATACCGCAGACTGGCTTACCTTTATTTTTTCTGATATATCATTAACACACATTTCTCCATTTATTAAAACATTCATTATCTTAACCCTTGTTGAATCACCAAACATTTTAAACAATTCAGATAAATCTATTATTCTATCTTCATCTAATAACTTCATAATAATCTCCTTTTTTATTTATTACCATTTTTATTATATGAATATATGTTCATATTGTCAACATCTATTAAATAAAAAACTTTCGCTTTCACGAAGTTCCTTATTTTTAACCTTTAAATTTGAAATATAAAAAGGTTTTCATCTTTCTACTTAAACATTGATTTTGTCTGTTTTTCATTTTCAGTTTATATTTGTTATTTTCATATTTCATTTGCTTCTTTTTAGAAATATTAAATTTTTTGTTCTTTTTTCTAATATTTATGTTATCCATATCACAATATGGATTGTATCCGATTATGTTATCTATATCACAATATGAATTGTATCCGATTATTTTATCTAGATCAATATTTGAATTTACAATGTCTACTTTAATTTCATTCATATTATATAAAAAATATATTAAATCACCTATATGAATTTCACAGTATCCATCTTCGATAATCATTACATAATCTATATTTTTACTATCAAGTTCTTTTTTTAAATCATATATAAATATGTCTAAATCAAATACAATAAATCTTTTTATTAACATAAAATCATTCCTCTATGTTGTTATTGCTATCAAATTTAACATCTAAAAATTTTCGACTTGCTAAATAATCACACATATGCACAAATCTTTGAAATTTAGATTCAGGCTTAGGAAGTACTACATTACTATAGTTATTAGTATTCCAAGGTCCCATATGAGATGATATAACATGGCAAATAAATTCTATTTCTTTGTCAGTAAATGAAAATTTTTCTTTATTTTCTTTAATATAATCACATACTAAAATTGGATGCTCAAACTTTGTATAATCTGATTTTTCAAATCCAGATTTTAAACCATCATGCATTATTAATGAAATTATAATTAAGTCTTTTTCATTTTTAGTATAAGCACCTGTTATACTTTCATCATTAAACATTTCATATGCTATTCTAACAGCTACTTTAGTATGTCTAACAAGGCCACATTCTCCTAAAGCAAAAGAAGGATGATACTTTCCTGTTGATGATGCCGGAACATCAAAAAAATAATTAGGAAGTAAATCTATTAATTTTTTTGCATTATCCTTATATCTTGGATTATTTATAAAATTTAATTCTTTTTCAAACACTTTGTGTTTTTCTAAAATATCTGTCATATTTATTCTCCTTTATTTTATTATTGTTTTTAAATATATAGCACACATAAAACTATCTGGAAAAAGCATAAGTAAATTATTTAATATCTTACTTTGTTTTTTATTTTTTAACAGCTCATCATATATATAATATATTAATTCTTTACTTATAAAATTCTTATTTAAATTTTTAGTTTTAATTACTTTTTTTATAATACTATGATTATTATTTTTTTCTTTTTTTATCTGTCTTCTTAAAAAAACATTTACAAAAGAAGTTCTATATATAATAGTATCATTAAAATCAAAAGCTTTCATTAAATTTTCTAATATAAAATTAAATTGTTCTACCTTTTTTTTACCATAAATTTTTTTATATTTAAAATTAATATTTTTATCTTTAAAATAACAATTTAAATTATTTATATATCTTTCATATATTCTTTTATAATTTCTATTTAAAGAATCCTTTTTAAATGTATAATAAGTACCATCTAATTTATTAAAAGCTTTCATTGTATCATTATATCCTAATCTCATAGAACGTCTAGCTTGATCTTTTTCAAGTGCTAAAAAATTTCCTATTTCATTTTTTGAAGATATAATTTTTATTGGAATATTTTTATTTACTATCTTTTTTGTTTTACCAGGTGCTCTTAAATCAACACAAATTATATTATCAGCACCCATATTTATTGCTAAATCAATTGGCATATTATCATAATAACCACCATCAATATAAGTTTCATTATTTATTTTTTTCATTTTAAATGCTGGAAAACATGCAGCTGATGCTAGCAAATAATCTTTAAGTAATTCTTTTGGAATTTCATTTTTAGTTAACATTACAGGTTTAATTTTAGGAAATTTTACAGTAACTAATCCATAATCAACATTTGAATTATAAAACAAATCATAATTTAAATTATCACTTACTATTTTTTCTAAACCTGGAACATTAAGCCCTCCTTTAATTACTCCTTTAGCATATTTTAAAATTATTTTTTTTCTAGTCTTACTATCATAATAACTACCTTCTATTTTATCATTTATTACTTTTTTATAATCCATAAAATACCATAATTTAAATGCATCAGTATAATTACCTTGAACCATAAAAGCTCCATTTAAAGCTCCAATTGATGTACCACAAACTATATCATAATTTATTTTTAATTCACGAATTGCTTTCCAAAATCCTATTTGGTATGCTCCTTTAGCGCCACCACCAGACAATACTATTGCTGTTTTCATAAATACCTCTTTTAATTTATTATATTATAACATATTTATCTTTTTTTATTTAAATTTATTGGATTAACATGTATAACAGTTAAATATATATCATCTATCTTTTTATCTATTTCTTTTTCTAAGCTATTTGCAATATCATGACTTTTAAATGTTGAAAATTTTCCATCAACATATATAGTAAAAGATATTTGATACTTATAACCTACAGGTGTTGAATTAAAATGTTTTATCATTTTAACATCTTTATAATTATTAATTATATTTAATACTTCATTTTTAGTTTCTAAAGAAATTGACTTATCCATTAATACATCATAACTTTCTTTAAATAATTTACATGATGTATAAAAAATCCATAAACTAATTAAAATTCCAACAATTCCATCAACAAAATATATTCCATAATAAGATAAAATACAAGAAAAAAGATTCATTAAGGTAAGTAATATATCATTTCTATGATCCATATAAGCTGCTTTAATTAATAAATTATTATGCTTTTTATATATTACTTTAGTATAAATATATAAGCTTAGCTTAGTTATAATAGTTAAAATACAAACAATTATAAGAAAATAAGAAAAAGTATACTTACTTTTATATATAATAGATAAAATAGAATCTTTAAAAATCATAAAAGAAAGTAAAATCATTAAATTAGATATAAGCATTGAATATATATACTCTGCTTTACCATGTCCTAAATTATGATCTTCATCTCTTGGAATACTAGCTATTTTATTACCAATAAAAGTCATAAATGAAGATATTATATCACCAGCACTATTTAAAGCATCAGCCATCATTGCCCTTGATTTAGTTATAATACCAACAATTAATTTTATTATTAATAAAAATAAATTTCCAATAACACCTATTTTACTTGCTTTAGATACATTATTAAATCTTTGCATATTATTCACTTCCTACTATAAAGTATTTAAATAAATATAAAAATTACATAGAAAAGAAAAAATATCAATTTTTTCTTATATATTAAACTTAGAAATAACTAAATCATCATCTTTTGGTACTTTTTTTATAAAATTATACAAAGTATTAGGTAATTCATCTACTGATACATTAAATTTTCCTATTGCACCTAAACTATCTTCATTTACCTTATTAACTCCTGGAAGTAAATTAGCCATATGAGCATTACATATTTTAGGAATAAAATAATCTATTTCACTAACTTTTTCATTAACAGTTATTTCAAAAGTTAAAGCATGACCAACATCTCTTATCATAATCAGTAATTTATTATCGTTTACAACAACCATATCGGTTATACCTACATTAATATCACAAGGAAATTTATCATATAAATCCTCAAAAATATCAACATTTTTTCCTCTTAAAGCTATAATATTATTAAAATCATTAACTTTACTATGGCTAATTAAAATAGACTCTAACAAATTTTCATCATTCATTATATATGAGTGTAAATAATGTAAGACCTCATTTATTGTAGTAGAATAACCTATTAAATTACTCTTTTCAATTTTATAACAATACTCGTAGGTTACAAATTCCTTTAGAGATTTGTAGTTCCCTATATTGAATAAGGTATGTTATGAGAACACCGCAGATCTTTTGACTTGCGGGTTTTCATTTTCACGAACAAAATCACAAACAAAAACAAAAGCGTCAGCATTCACATGTCGGCGTTTTTACAAATATATTCACTTTTCAATATTACTTCTTTGCCAATTCAGCAAATTCTTCTTTTGTAACATTGTTTTGAGTTATCGTATTCCATTTCTTCACGGAAGAATATAAGCTCCAATCGTTTTCATAATCTAATCTAATGTTATCAAAAAGTTCTGAAAGATTTTCGTCTTCGCCCTGTACTGATAAAATAACAAATTCTATATTGTTAGAATTCAAATCGGATACACATTTGTAAAGATTATATATTTCGTTAAGTTTTTCATCAAATTCAGTCTCGTTAACTTTTACAACGACGGTAATTTTGCTCACTTTATATGTATTTGAAAACTCAAGAACCGAAAGTTTCTTCACATCATCAGGCATTATTTGACCGGAATTCAAGGAACTCAAGGAACTCAACTGAACCATAGAACAAAAGTCTAAATCCGAATTGCTTCTCAGATAGTCGGTTAACTTTTTATCTGCACAAGAAATTCCGTAATCGTCAAACATATCATTTTCCGCCGTGCTTGAATACACCGTGAATTTTGTTCCGTCCTTATCTTTCAGTATCAGTAAATCATGGAATCCCGCATCGTAATAAAGTTGCCGTTTACCGGCAATAAAATCCACGACTTCAAAAGAAGAATTATATTTTTCTTCCGCATACTTTTGCATATTAGAAATAAGATTTTGTTTTTCGTACATAGATGTATTAAAATACAAGTAACTTAATAAAATCAACGCACCAATTAAAGATGCTGCAAAAACCATAAGAGTTACTTTAATAGTTTTATTCTTTCCCATAAAATCACCTCATTTTACACAATTCATATTATAAGTTTCTACTCAAATAAGACATATTCCTATTTTTCTATGCCGACTCCATTTGTATATTTAATAATTTGTGGCAAATCATCCAATGTGAACTTTATCTCACTGTTCATTCTATTGCCTTTCTCGGCAGCAGCTTTAAAATCAGACAATTGCTCGTCCGATTTTTCACAATATGCTCTTAGTTCTATATTCACTGAGTTGTTTGCCTCTGCAAATGAATCAAATTTCTCTTTTATTTTACTAAAATCATCCTTAGTAACAACATATACTACAAAATCAGCTTGATTGTTTTTGGCAAAATCTTCAAACGATATATTTGGATTTGTTTCGTCAGTTATTGATGGTCTTGATTCTACTAAAACTTCTGTAGTGCTTCCCAATTCTTCTTTTATAATTTCACGCACTTTACGGCACACACATACTGAAACATAATCATCATATAAGAGATTTCCTTCTTCTCCAATTTCGGCAATAAACACATCATTTACATTATCAACAGGATAACACTGCACCTTATATGTGTTATTTGTTAGCGTACCAAATCTTTCTCCTATTGCATTTACTTGAAATTCTTTGTTGTACTTTTCCTCCAACAACTTTTGAGCCACATTCACTTGATTTTTCGCAGAATTATCTATCATACAACAGCAACTTCCTATAGCGATAACTATAACTAAAATTAAGGTTATAAATACTTTACTTTTTTTCATTATAATCATTTCCTTTCTGTTGCAAATTATATTATTTCTCTGTCCTTAATGTTTACTTAATTTTAATACACATTAAAATTTATGTAGAATTCACTATCTACTTCCTTTGGTAATATTTCGTTCAAATCATCGTCCCAATAAACATTTGCGTTTTTTCAATCACTAAAATTCTTTTCTTGCGATAAAGACATGATGTACAAACGCACTGAAGCACCACAAGAATAATTATCTATAAATCTTTCATCAAGTGCCATATTAAACATTTCTTTTTTTATCTTTAAATCAATTTCAAAAAAATATTTAAGAAATAAACTAGTATCATTAAACATAATATCACCTAACAAAATAACATTTTATTACTATAAATGGCGTCCCCGGCGCGATTTGAACGCGCGACCCCTCGCTTAGGAGGCGAGTGCTCTATCCAGCTGAGCTACGGAGACACTAGAGACATTTTAACATAATATTAAAATAAAAAAAAGTCTATTTAAGACTTACTTTATAAAATTAACTATAAAAAGAATCCACATAGTAATTTGAGCCTTAGCTCTTGTTGCACCTTCTAGCGTTGCAACTAATTTATCAGATAAAGTAACTAACCATGCTTCTTTATATTTTGGAACTACATTAGATATAGGAAACATATGAGATTCTATTATATTTTGTTCTTTTTCATTTACTCCAAAATACTTAATTGCATTTTTCTTAGCAATTAAAGGATGATTTATTAACATTTTTGTCTCAGTAACTATATTTTTATCATCTCTTTCTAAGAAGAAATCATGTAAAATACCTGCTCTTGTTGCAGCTGTTGTATCAAAACCTAACATTTTTGATAATTTATATGATAAATAAGCAACTTTAACAGAATGATTAAATCTAGTACTACCATGATGTACAATAGATTTTGTTTTAATAAATTCTTTATGAGTTAAAATTGGAGATGAAATTAACATAAACTTCTTATCATTATATATCCTTTTCATTATATTCAACTTAATCAACCTCTTTATCTCGTAATATTATATTCTTTATATATATTAAATTAACTTTAAACATCTATAAAAAGCTCAAATAAAAGCCTTAATAAGAATATCATATAATAAAATAAAAGTAAAGATACAATTGTACGATATACAAATGTATCTTTATATCTAAATTATTAAATTTTATTTTTTGTAATTACAAGCACTACATTTTATTATTCCTTCTTTATCATTAACTAAAAGACTATGACATTCTGGGCACACCTCTCCAGTAGGCTTATCCCAAACAGCAACTTTACATTTTGGAAAATTACCACATCCATAAAATATTTTTCCTTTTTTAGTTTTTCTTTCAACTATCATTCCACCACATTTAGGACAAATACAAACTTCAACTTGAAGTAATTTTTCCTTTGGTTTAATATATTTACACTCTGGGTATCCAGAACAAGCTTCAAACTTACCATATCTTCCGTTTTTTATAACCATAGGCTTCCCACAATTAGGACATACCTCACCGGTTTCTTCGTCTTCCTTTTTCTCCATTTTATCAAATGCATTTTCAACTTCTACTTCAAAATCTTTATAAAATGATTCTAGAATTTTATACCATACTTTCTTACCTTCTGCTACCTTGTCTAAATCTTCTTCCATCTTAGCAGTATACTTAACATTTATTAAATCACTAAAAAATTCTTGTAATTTATCTGTTGTTGTAATTCCAACTTCAGTAGGATTAAGTTTTTTTTCAATTATTTTAACATATCCTCTTTGTGTTAACGTACTAATAGTTGATGCATAAGTAGAAGGACGACCTATTCCTAATTCTTCCATTGCTTTAATAAGCTTAGCCTCAGTATATCTAGCTGGTGGTTTAGTAAAGTGTTGTTCTTTTAATATTTCTTCTGCTACAAGTTCATCATTTACTTTTAATTTAGGAAGAACCTTATCTTCTGACGACTCAAACTTACCATAAACTTTTAAATAGCCATCAAATATAAGTACACTTCCTGTTGTTTTAAACGTTGTATTATTGTTATTTAAAATTATAGTCGTTTGATTTAATTTAGCATCTTGCATTAGAGAAGCAAGTGCTCTATAATAAATCATTTCATATAACTTAAATTCATCTTTTGTTAGATATTTTTTTATAGAATCAGGTGTTCTATTTATACTAGATGGACGAATGGCCTCATGAGCATCTTGAACGTTTTCACGTTTTTTAGATTTCTTTACATAACCAATATATTCCTCACCATAATTTTCTTTAATAAAAGCATAACTTGATTTAATAAACTCATCAGATAATCTAACTGAGTCTGTTCTCATATATGTTATTAAACCAATTGTATCATTTTCTATATCTATACCTTCATATAGTTTTTGAGCTACTTGCATAGTCTTTTTAGAAGAAAATCCTAGTTTAGAAATTGCTTCTTGCTGCATAGTTGATGTAATAAAAGGATATTTAGAAGCCTTTTTCTTAGGTTTTGTTTCATAATCTGATATTATAAATTTACTATCTAAACCATTTATTACCTTATTGGTTTCTTCCTCTGTTTTTAAATCTGCTTTTTTACCATCTATAGTATCTAAAGATGCTTCCATATCATTAAATTTAGCAGTTACAGTCCAGTATTCTTCTTCATTAAAGCTTTCTATTTCTCTTTCACGATCTACTATTAGTTTAAGTGCAACGGACTGAACTCTACCTGCTGATTTACCACCAGTTTTAGACTGCATTAACTTACTTAACCTAAAGCCTATTATTCTATCTAATATTCTTCTAGTTTCCTGACTATGAACTAAATCATCATCTATTTTTCTAGTATGATTAAATGCATCTTTAACAACATTTTTAGTAATTTCATTAAAAACAACTCTTTCATATTCTTCATCTTTAAGCTGCAATGCATCTTTTAAATGCCAAGAAATAGCCTCACCTTCACGGTCAGGGTCGGTTGCAAGATAAACCATTTTAGCCTTTTCTGCATCTTTTTTTAGAGCAGTAATATCTTTTTTCTTACCCTTTATTGGAACGTAATTAGGTTCAAAATGATTTTCTAAATCAACACCAAATCCAAACTTACCTGATGTTGCAAGATCTCTTATATGACCTTTTGAAGATACTACTTTATAATCATTACCTAAATATTTTTCAATCGCTTTAGTTTTAGTAGGAGATTCCACTATTACTAAGTTTTTACTCATAATTTAAGCCTCCTTATTTATTTTATGTTCCTCTATATATTTCTTAACAGGTCCATATGTACGCCTATATCCGTCAATTATACCATACATCTCTATTAGTTCAAGGTGTTTTTTTGTCGGATAGCCTTTATGCTTTTTAAATTCATATTCTGGATGTTTTTTATCTATTTCATACATTAATCTATCACGAGTTACTTTTGCTATTACTGATGCTGCCGCAATCGTTATACTTTTAGCATCACCTTTTATTATAGATTCATGTGGCACATTTGTAAATCCATCAAGAGGCATAGCATCCGTTATTATGTAATCAGGCTTTATTTTTAAAGAGTTAGTTGCCCTTAACATTCCTTGTCTTGATGCTTCATATATATTTATTTTATCTATTTCATCAGCTTCTACTATAGAAACTGAAACTGCAAGAGCTTTTTGCATTATAACCGGATAATACTCTTCCCTTTTCTTTTCAGTTAACTTTTTAGAATCATTTAAACCTTCTAAAACAAAATCATGTGGAAGTATTACTGAAGCTATAACAACTGGACCAAAAAGAGGCCCACGGCCTGCTTCATCACATCCTGCAATATTTTCATAGCCTAAGTGCCATAACCTTTTTTCATTTTCATATAAATCAATCATTTTACACTTAATCCATTTTCTTTTGCCTTTTTATTTTTATATAATAAAAATTTTAAATAAAATCTTATAGCCATTTTATCTAAATACTCATCAACAGTAACATTATTACCATCAAATTTCAAATATTTACTTAAAACATTTTCTAAAGCTTCGTCACAATATATTCCCTTTTGTAATACATCACAACTTTTATTAAGGTTATATTTTGAACCATAGGCATAATTATCACCTACTGTTAAAAAATCAACACCTTTATGAGTTTTAAATCTACCGCTTAATTTAGAAATTAAATCCCTCATAAAAACCCTTTTATAATTAATAATACCATTTGCAATACTAACTTTAGAAAATATTTCATCATTCAAATTAACTTCATTTAAAACATATGCAATTTTAACCAATTCACTTTTTGAACAATCAAGAATACCAATATTTTTTCTTATAAGAACTTCTATATATTCATTACTAAGCCCTACAAAATCAAAAATATCATATATACTATTTATTTTTTCAACAACATCTATGTTATGATTACTAATATATTTTAATATAGCATTAATAGTATCGCCATCCATATATTTTTCTTCTAATAAATTAATTAGTTCATTATTTTTCATTTTTATACCTCATCAAAAGTTACTTTTCCTAACTTTCCTTCCCTTAAATCCTTTATTATTATACTAGATACTTTATCATAGTCAATATCTCCACCAGATATTATACAACCTCTTTTCTTACCAATTATATCATATGCTAATACAACATCTTCTTTATCATAATTTATATTTCCATATCTGTCAAATAAATTATTTGCATATTTATTTGACATCGTATCAAGAATATAACAAGCAACCTTACCAAGAGGTAATATTTCTTCTTTTATTGCAGAAAAAGAAGCTAAATTATATGCTTGAACCTCATCATCTATTTTAGGCCACAATATACCAGGAGAATCTAAAAGTTCTAAATCTTTATTTATTCTAACCCAAGAAAGCTTTTTAGTAACACCAGGTTTATCTCCTGTTATAGTAGCTTTTTTGCCTACTAATCTGTTTATTAGTGTGGATTTTCCAACGTTTGGTATTCCAATTATTAAGGCTCTATAAGCACGCTTTTTAAGTCCTTTTTCTTCTCTTTTTTTATCTAGACTTTTAAGTAAAAGACTAGTTACATTATATATATCAGATAATCCTTTATTATTAATTAAATCTACCATTACAACTTTATAACCTTCTTTTTCATACATTTTAGCACACATACTAGTTTTATTTATATCACATAAATCAGTTTTAGTCATAATCATAATCTTAGGTTTATCTTTTATTAAGTCATCTACATCCTTTATCTTAGATGAAAAAGGTATCCTTGCGTCTACTACTTCATAGATAATGTCTACCATGTTAATGTTTTCTTTTATAAGCCTTTTTGTTTTAGCCATATGGCCTGGATACCAGTTAATTCCGGCTGATGGAAAACTTTTTGGACTATCATCTTTTTTCTTTTCTGCTCTAATTTTTCTTTTTTGATACATATCCATAAAAATTCACTTCCTTCTTCTTATTTATAAGCAAATAAATATAGAATATTATATCACAGATTATGTCTTTTTAGATAGTCCAATGCCTCATTATATTGATTTTTAAACTTTAAATCTATTTCGATTTCTTTATTATTGCCTATTCTTATTTCATCTATAAAATTTATTACTAACCTTCTATCTACTTTTTCAAATTTTTCTTTTACTTTAAATTGCTCTAACCAAAGTAAATTATTTTCACTATCCTTAGTGTTTAATTTATTGAGCTCATACAAATATTTTTCTTTAAAATCTTCATAATCATCCTTAGTAATAAATTCATTTTTATAGTCAATTAATAAATTATTTATTTTTTTCTTATAATTACTTATTTCAATAAATCACCTTCTTTTTGTCGATAAAAAAGACCAGAGTTTCTATTCTGATCTGTTAGATAAATTATAATTTATTATTTATTTCTTTTAACAAATATTATTCCAAGTATTGCTGTTATAACAATAACCATAAGTGGAGCTACTTTGAAATATACCCATTCAAACGAATGCCATAAAGTTCCAATTACTGACCACTCTGGATCACTATAATCCCATGATTGATATGGACTTCCTAATATTGCTAATAAGATAAATAATATTATTAAACATACATCAGCAACTATTAATGTATTAACTAACATTTTTCTTTTTTGCTTTTGTTTCATTGCTAATTGTTCATTAATGACTTCTAACTTTTCTGATATTACTTTTAAATCATTTTTTTCTTTTTCTTCTATACTTTCACCTAGAATTTCACTAACGGGTGTTTCTAATATTTCTGATATAGTCATTAACATTTCAGCATCTGGTACAGATAAACCTGATTCCCATTTTGAAACTGTTTGTCTAACAACATGTAATTTGATGCTTAATTCTTCTTGTGAAAGTCCTTTATTTTTTCTTAATATTTTTAAATTATCTTTTAACATAATACACTTTCTCCTTTCATCAAATTCAGTTTATTATAAAAATACCCGTTGCCACAAGCAATGCTTTTTAACATAACGATAAATTGTAATTTGTAATGTTCATAGTAGTTTTTCCTCAATATATTTTAATCCCCATAATTAGGAGTAGCACATTGTGTTAAATCAACGTTTATAGATGAAAGCAGTTCATTCAAATACTTATTATCTGAATCAGTTATAAATTTATGTCCTTTACCCGAATAAATCATATACTCTGGTAAATTTTCGTTTGTATATTGGAAAAGATTAGCATCAACACTATGTCTTATTATTTCAATAACATCATAGTTATATTTTCCATCAGTTGACTTTACAAATTGTAACATTGATGTACAAACTGCACCTGACTTACAGGCTTTATATTCAGTTGATAGTGAATATTTATTATTTTTTAAAATATTTAATTGAACAGGTATATCACATTTACTATTTTTCTTTTCTATTGTAAATATTAAATTATCGTATACTAAATCATCAATTGTAATTTTACTCATATCTAAATTTAAATAATCATAATAGATATTCTTTTTTTGTTCAACTTCATTAGATAACTTATTAATGTTTTTATTTTTGTCAAAATCTAATACTTGATATTCTATTATACCTGGAAACATTTCTTTGATTGAAGAAACATATTGATTACCATCTTTTGGATAAATCACATCTTGTAATTTGTTATCTTTGAATATTGCTTTAACAGGTATAGAACTTCCAGAAGAAATTGCCAAACCACTACCATATTCTTCTTTTTCAATATAATAACTTTGTTCATAAATCCATAAATATACATATTTATAATTATTCTTTTTTTCTATTCCAAAAGGATGGTAACTATAAAAAACATTAAAATCTTTTTCTTTTGAATCTGGATTTTCTATAAATTCTTTTTCTTTTATAAACCCAATAACCTCATCATATAAATAATCAGAATCATTTACTAAATCAACTTTTAAATTTTTATTATAATAAATTAACACCAAAACTATGATTACAAAAATTGTCGATAAAATAATTACTAATTTCTTTGATTTCTTTTTTATCTTATTGGTTTCATTTATAGTGGAAATTATAGCTTTTTCCTTGGCTTCTTCGCTATTATCTTTTTCTCCGTTAATTAATTCTTCTATACTAATATCTAACTCTTTACATAGTTTTTTATATAGTGATACATCTGGAAAACTTAAACCTCTTTCCCATTTACTAACAGCATTTATGCTAACGCCCATTTTCTCTGCAAGTTGCTCTTGAGTCATATTTTTTTCTTTTCTTAATTTAGCAATAAATTTGCCACTTTTATTTTGATTCATTTTTTCACTCCCTCAAAATAATATTATCATTTTTAAATAATCATTAACACACACTGTTGGTTTAATTTTGTCAATTTATGAATCTAATATATATATAAATTACTATTTGTCTTTCAGTTTATATTATATCATTTTATTTACTTAAAATTTTAGTTAATTTTATGTTATACTAATTTTAGTTAGTAGTTATTACTGCCTATAATTATTGCTTTTAA